>OGXG01000355.1_pt1 | contig 25746 bp, 20 predicted proteins | sample 1576251 | NCBI WGS metagenome assembly OGXG01 (sample SAMEA3541533, study PRJEB24748) | human gut metagenome | biome: human gut; feature: human-associated habitat; material: faeces | place: China | collected 2012
AAAGTGTTGTCGTTCAAGACGGTAAAATTTCCACTATCAGAACTCACGTCGGCAAACAGCCACATACAATGTGTATCTTTGAATACTTATATTTTGCACGTCCTGACAGTATTATCGAAGGACAGTCTGCACACGATTCGCGTATGCTTGCAGGCAAATACTTGGCACAGAAATTTCCTGTTGAGGCTGACGTTGTAATTGGTGTACCGGATTCGGGACTAAGTGCCGCAATGGGTTATGCAAAGGAATCGGGAATTCCTTACGACATCGGTTTTGTAAAGAATAAATATATCGGCAGAACTTTCATCTCGCCCGGTCAGGACAAGAGAATCGACCAGGTGAGAATAAAGCTCAGCGCGATAGGCGAATCCGTAAAGGATAAGAGGATAGTGCTCATCGACGACTCGATAGTGCGCGGCACGACGAGCCGCCAGATAGTCAACCTCCTGCGCGAAGCGGGGGCAAAAGAGGTGCATATGCGCATCTCCTCGCCGCCGTTCATGCACCCGTGCTACTACGGCACGGACGTTGACTCGCGCGCCGCTTCAAGCTTCAGGCGTGCTTTGACCATAGGAATCATCGGTGCCCAGGTGGAAATGACGAAGCCGGGCAGGAAAAAGGCGACACGCGCTGCATTGATTTCTTTGCTGCCGACGGAAATATTTTGTAAAGTGTTATCTGGTTTGTTGATTTGCATTGTAAAAACTCCTTTCGTTACCTAAGTAGCTATGAGAGCTTTTATGGGTTGAGTGTTGCCATAATTTATCTAAAAAAGCGGGATGAAATTCGTTTGAATCCTATCCCGCTTCAATAGCTTGAGCGCTACAAGTCCTCTGATAAATTATGATGATTTTACCACGAGCATATTTTGTTGTTAATGTGAGGTATTTAATTGTTGGTTTGAAGCATATTTTGATGTGTTTAGAAATTGTTGCTCTGCCTAACTTAGCAAGACCACAAAGCTTCGAAGAATCTTCCCAAAACTTTTTTGATTGTTGGATTAATTGCTGTAAAAAGATTATCCTGTTTTTATCGTATACTTTTAATACATTGTGCTAATGTTCAAAATGCAACAAATAATTCCCTTGTCTTTAAGTTTTGCCTATGTTATGATTTACTTAAAGCATTTAGATGATAAAGGGGGAATTATTTTGACTTATGGAATTGTTTTTCTCGTTATTATTTCCCTGGTTTTATTTATTATTGCGGCTAAGACCTGTTATGTGAAGGCACCCCCAAACGTGGCGTATATTATTTCCGGCTTGACGAAAAATCCACGTATTCTTATCGGTATAGGCGGTTTTAAAATTCCGCAGCATTGATGGCAAGCTGCCGGAAGTTCCTGTAGAAATAAGCAAGGAAGAATAAAAATGAAATAAGCTGTTAGCATCCGGTATGTTAGCAGCTTATTTTTAGAATAACGGAGGAATGTTTCTTTGAAGATTCTCGTGAGTGCCTGCTTGTTGGGCAAAAATTGTAAGTATAACGGTGGTAATAACTTAAATCAAAGCGTGTTGGATTTTATCGAAGGACATGAGGTTATCGGCGTTTGCCCGGAGCAGTTGGGCGGGCTCTCTACACCGCGTTTGCCGGCGGAAATGGTTGAAGGCATAGTGACGAACAAGGAAGGCATCAGTGTGGATGCAGAATTTCGCAAGGGAGCGCAGACAGCATTGGCAGCTGCTTTGGAAAAAAAGGTGGATTTGGCAATTCTGCAATCACGCAGTCCCAGCTGTGGCGTGAAGGAAATATATGACGGCAGCTTCAGTGGCAAGAAGGTAAAAGGGCAGGGTGTGTTCGCCCGGCTGCTTACTAAGTATGGCATCAAGGTGCTTGATGCCGAGGATATAGCTGAGCATAAATAAGCTGGTTTATAAAAATTAAAAGGCAAGGTCTTAGGATGTATGTTCCTAGGCCTTGCCTTTTGGTGCTTTATTTTTTATACTTTCTGATTGCCGCACCGATCAGCTTCGCTGTCTGCGACAGCTCCGCTTCGGTGTGCGTTGCCATGAGAGCAACGCGCAGGCGCGCAGTACCCTTTGCTACCGTCGGATAGCGGATAGCGGGGGCGAGCACGCCGTTTGCCAACAGCTCGTCAGCAACCTGCAGAGCGGACTTCTCATCGCCGATGATAATAGGAATGATGGCGGTGGGAGAGTAAGCTTCTACGCCTTCAGCATGTAGAGCGTTTAAGAAAAACTCTACGTTGTGCTGCAGATTTTGCGCACGTTGCGGTTCTTCCTTCAGTACCTCGATTGCTCGCAATGCAGCAGCGAGCGTTGCAGGAGTCTGCGAGGTGGCGAAGATAAAGCTGCGAGCTTTATTCTTGAGATATTCAATGATTACCTTGCTGGCGCAGGCGTAACCGCCTTCGGCGCCGAGTGCTTTGCTGAGCGTACCCATGAGAATGTCAGGGCGAACGGTATTGCCGAAATGCTCAACAGTACCGTGACCGGTTTTGCCGATAACGCCAGTGGCATGTGCTTCGTCAATCATCGTGAGCAGATGATACTTTTGGCCGGGTGCGACGAGAGCAGGCAGGTCGACGATATCACCGTCCATACTGAAAACTGCGTCGCTGACAATCAATCCCCTGCTGCAGGGGGTAGCAAGGATTTTCGCTTCCAGGTCCTGCATATCATTGTGCTTATAGACAACGATGCGCGCTTTGGAAAGACGTGCGCCGTCGATGATGCTGGCGTGATTGTATTCGTCGCTGAAGATAACGCTTTCACTGTTGCAGAGGGCGGAAATAATGCCGACGTTGGCCATGTAACCGGTGTTGAATACTAATGCTGCTTCCGTACCCTTGAACTGTGCCAGCTTGCTTTCGAGTGCTTCGTGCAGTGCGGTATTGCCGGTAGTCAGACGGCTGCCGCCGCTGCCTGCACCCCATTGAAGCGCAGCTTCGGCAGCGGCTTGCTTAACGCGGGTATCTGCTGCCAAATCAAGATAGCTGTTGGAGGCCAGCATTAAAACCTTGCGTCCCTGCATTTCAATGTATTTACTCTGCTCACTGTCCATGGTGCGCAGGGAGCGGTAAAGATTCTGCTCCTTAAGCTGTTTCAGCTCGTCAGCAAAAATCTGCTCCGGGTTTGGATTAGCAGGCTTTTCAACTGGGAGTCCGCGTACAAGTACACGCTGCTTTTCCAGGTAATTGATAGCATCCTCGGCCTTAGCCTTGGTGCTGTCAAAGATAAATACACGGCCACCGTGCGGATTGCCCATTTCCTTCATCGGCATGAGGCGTACATAACCATGCTTTAAGGAAGCTAGGTAGCCGACGAGGTAATCGGGATCATCGGAAAGGCACAGCTCGGCGATGATGCCGGGGGCGTTAACAACTTTGGTAGCCAATACGATGGCTTCACGGAAATGGTTTTTACCGCTACAGTTGCTCGTTGCTCCTTCGGCATCCATATAGGTTACGCGGATGCCTCGCTCGTGGTCGGGTTCAAGTCTGGAGTTTGTGGCGACGTCATAGAGAACTGCACCGCGTATAGGATGGTTGTGACGCAGAAGGTCGATTAATGCATCTGCCTTGGCTTCCAATCCCAGCTCGCAGAGCATTTTCTTCATGATTTTATAGGTTTCCTCTACTGTGTCGGCAGGACGTTTGCTGACAGGCAGAGCGTCGAGATATTGCAGCTTTTCCGGTGCGACCTCTTCCATTTTGACGTTGATGAAGTCTGCTCGGCCGAGGCCGTGATGCAGAGCGCGCTCGGTAAGTGCGCTGACAGCGCTGCTGATATCGCCTTGCGGGATAATGCGTTCTGCGCCGCTGACATGTAAATCACCTTTGGATGCGCGCATTTTGATGCTGTATAAAGGCATAGGGAAATCTCCTTTGTATTTATGAATTAAGTGTTAAAATTTGCCCCCTTTCGCCTCACTATGTTCGGCACCTTCCCTATACTAAGACCCATTTTTCATGTAATGAAAAATGTTGGTCGTGTTATACTCGAAGAGTGCAAGGGGCAGGCAAGATCTGCGGTCGAACTTTCTTAGTTCCCCTGGGGGAACTGTCAAGCGTTAGCGAGACTAAAGGGGGCTTCTCTAAACTATTTATCAGCCTCTGAGCAAAGCAACTTTGGTAAGCAGCTGTTTTGCGGGCTTATAGAATGCACCGGCAGCAACTGCGGTAAAAATCATACCGGGGAAGGCTGCGGCGGTGAGTACCATCCAGTTTACACCGGTAACCTGCCACAGTACGAGGCGGGCAGCGAAGGTTCCGAGCGGGCCGCTGACAGCAACAGTAAGCAGATTAGTTCCGAGCAGGGCCATGGTGCCACCGGCAACAACGCGGAATACCATCTGTACAAGTACGTTGATGATGTTGTGCATGCCGAGCATCATTCCCAGCATACTGGCAAGGATACCTGCGATAATGTAGCGTTTAAAGCCGAAGCAGGCGCAGATGAGTACGGCGATTGGTGCAGATAACTGGAATTCGCCACCGGCAATTGGCGAAGGGATTTTAAAAGAACCTGAAATCAGAATCAAGACACCTAACAAAGCGATAGTAGTCAGCTCTTTCATACTCAAATCTTTCATTTATTTGCTCCTTACTTTAAAACTTCATCCATAGACTGTTTAGCCAGTGCTATGGCCTTATCCAGATCTTTATTTTCGATATTCAGCGGCGGGTTGAAGTAGATGACGTTACCCAGAGGACGTAGCAACAGACCGTGGGTAAGTGCTTTTTTATAAATTTCGTAGCCTATACGCAGGTCGCCGTCGAAGCCGATTTTCTTATCCTTATCGGTAACAAGCTCCATAGCGTTAATCAGGCCGATATGACGGATTTCACCGATGTTTTTATGAGCGCCGAAGTTATCCATGAGCGCATTGTGGAAATATGTTGCTTTTTCCGCAGCATGCTCGAGAATTTTTTCTTCCTTCATAATCTTGAGTACAGCAAGGGCGGTAGCGCAGCCGATAGGGTTACCGGCATAGGTGTGGCTGTGCATGAACTGCTTGCCTTTGTTGTAATCGTCATAGAAGGCATCGTAAATTTTGTCTGTGGTGCAGACAATAGCCATCGGCAGATAACCGCCGGTGAGTGCCTTACTGATGGTCATGATATCAGGAGTAATTCCCGCATGGTTGCAGGCGAACATTTTGCCGGTTCTGCCGAAGCCGGTAGCAATTTCGTCGGCAATCAGCAGTACGCCGTACTCATCACAGAGCTTACGCAGCTTTTGCAGGTAGAGAGGCGGATAGATACGCATGCCTGCGCAGCCTTGCACGATAGGCTCAACGATAATTGCAGCGGTTTCTTTTGCGTGTTTGGCAAATTCTTCCTCAGCAAATTTGAAGCATTCGCATTGGCAATGCTCGCGGTCTTTGGCAAACGGGCAACGGTAGCAATCAGGTGCCTTTACATGGATGTTGTTCATCATCATGGGTTTATACATCTGTGCGAACAGGTCCATGCTGCCTACGGAAAGAGCGCCGATGGTTTCACCGTGATAACCTTCGCTGAGGCACATGAAGCGCTGTTTTTCCGGGTGACCGGTCTGCAGCTGATATTGGAAAGCGATTTTCAGTGCGATTTCTACGGAAGAGGAGCCGTTGTCGGCGAAGTTGAATTTGTTCAAACCTTTGGGGAGAACATCAACCAGCTCTTCACACAGCTTAATAGCAGGCTCGTGGGTGAAGTTAACGAAGATAACGTGCTCTAATTGTTCAATCTGCTCTTTGATGGCGGCGTTGATTTTGGGATTGCAGTGACCTAAAAGGTTACACCACCAGCTGCTGATGATATCAAGATATTCGGTGCCGTCGGCTGCGTAGAGGTAGGGGCCTTTAGCGTGGTCAACGATGATAGGACGTAAGGTTTCGTAGTCCTTCATTTGGGAACAGGGATGCCAGATGTGGGCTAAATCTCTTTTTTGTAAATCTGCTACTCTATCGTTCATTTTTTCTTCCTCCTGAGTTTTGTGTCATTATTGTTTATTCCCCCTTCCGCCTCACGTTATTCGGCACTTTCCCCGTAGGGGCAGGCAAGATCTGCGGTCGAACTTTCTTAGTTCCCCCTCGGGGGAACTGTCGAGCTTTAGCGAGACTAAAGGGGGCTGTTGATTTTTATTTATATAATCCTTTAAGCACTTCTACATCAATATCCAGCTCGCTGGCATTCGGCGGTACGCAGGCAAGTACGGGGACCGCTGTAATTTCTTCCATCATACGCTTGTTGTCGGCCTGCATGAAGTTGCTGCCGTCGTAGTTGTTAAGGATGATGCCGCGGACGGGAATGTCTTTCTGCTTGAGGTAAGAGATGGTCAGTACGCAGTTGTTGATGGAACCGAGCGCTGCGTTGGAGATTACCAATACGCCCAAATCAAGCTTCTTGATGATGTCCTCGAGCAGGATGTGCTCTTCGTCCCAACGGATGGGGCAGATGATGCCGCCGCTGCCTTCCATGGTAACGTAATCATATTTGGCAAGGGAAGCCTGATAATCAGCTTCAATCTTTTCCATTTCTACGGGATTGCCCTCGCGCAGTGCTGCCAGATGCGGAGAAACTGCTTCTTTATAAATGTAGGAAACAAGGTTTTCCGGTTTTTCCGGGATGTTGGCGGTTTTAGCAACAAAGACTGCGTCGCCCGGCAGCCAGGTGCCGTCAGGCTGTTCTTCGGCGCCGCTCAGCGCTGCTTTGTAATAGCCTGCGTTGACGCCTGCATCGCGTAAGCGTTTAACAAGCAGGCCGGTAACGTATGTTTTACCGATATCTGTACCGATTGCTGTAATGAAAAGACCTTTACTCATAATTTTCACCTTCGTAATTTATTTTGGTTAACTTAAAATTCTATACGGTTAACTTTATTATAGCTTAAGTATACGCTGTGAAGATTTTAATGTCAACCTAGCAAAATAGTATGGTTAACCATGTCGGTTGGGCATAAAAAAAGATTGACAGCCATATTTTGTGGTTATAACTGTCAATCTTTGCTTATTTTGTGGTTAACGAAGAATCATCTTAATAAAAAGGAAAAAATTATTTTTTTGCTGCTGCGTTTTTACGGATTTCGGTTACCGGTATGCCGCCGATGCCCCAGTTATCTGTATCAACCTCGTCGATGGTGACAACGGTGGTAGATTTGTTTTTGCCTAGAACGTCATGCAGAAGATTGGTTGCGCCTTCGATGAGAGCACGCTTCTGCTCAGGTGTAACGTTACCTTCTTTGGTGATTTTGATGTTTACATAGGGCATGCTGATGACCTCCTTGCGTTTTTCTTTCATTATAGCATATTTTGCTTGCAAACTGCGCGTTTCTATGCTATTATAAGTGCGGTAAAATTTACTGATGCACAGTAGCATTTAGGATGAGCTGGAGCAGTTAACAGTAAAGCTTACTTCTGAAAAATTTTTAAGTCAATACTCGCTTGGATCTATAAGACCGGGACGAAGACGCAAACAGGCTAACTATGCGCATTCCGTACCGGAATGCGCTTTTTTATATGCTTCGGCATTAATCGGCAATTCCATAGCCTTGAATTTGCACAGCGTCTCCTGTGGTCAGAAGGGAGGGCAATCTTGAAGGTTGGTATTATTGGCGGTGGCCGCGTTGGCAGCCGTCTGGCTGCAAGCTTGCGTGAAGCAGGCGTGCTGGTCGGCATTACGGCTGCATCTGAGCAGCACAGCGCACAGCTGGCACAGCAGTTTGGTGTACCGGCGACGGATAACGCGAAGCTGTGGCAGGCAGCGGACGTGTTGTTGCTTACCGTACCGGACCGGTTAATTGGTACGGTAGCGGAGGAGCTAGCGCAAAGCGTGACACCGGCGGCTAAGGTTGTACTGCATGTGAGCGGCAGTGTGGGATTGGAGCCTTTGGCTCCGCTTGCTCAGCTGGGCGCACACGTAGGCAGCCTGCATCCGCTGCAAAGCTTTGCCGGCGGCAATACAAAGCTTGCAGGTGTGTATATGGCGTTGGACGGTGACAGCGAAGCGCAGGACGCAGGCAAAAAGCTCGTTGAGCTTTTTGGCGGCAAAGCGTTCAGTGTTCCTGCTGAAGAACGTGCGGCCTACCATGCGGTAGCGTGTATCTGCTCTAACTACGCCGTAGCGGTGGAGGCTATGGCGGCGCAGCTGATGGCGCGCTGGACCGGCAGCAATGAAGCTGCCTGGGAAGCACTGCTTCCCTTGTTCAAAGGCACAGCGGCTAATTTGCAGGCTACGCAAAATCCTGCAGCGGTCCTGACGGGACCAATTGCCCGCGGTGATGTCAGCACGGTAGCGAAACATCTTGCTGCCTTACCGGCAGATGTAATTCCTGCCTATTGCTCTCTGGGCCTGGCGACAACCTCGCTGGCCCTTGCTAATGGCACTATTGACGAAAATGCAGCTGATGAGCTGAGAAATTTGCTTGGAGGATATTATGGCTAACAAACAAGTAACAGTCGCAACGATTAAGGAAATGAAGCAAAATGGCGAACCTATCACGATGATAACCGCTTACGACGTAGCAATGTCCCGCAACGTGAACGAAGCAGGCGTAGATATGATTCTTGTAGGTGATTCCCTGGGTAACGTAATTTTAGGATATAATTCCACAGTCCCAGTAACGATGGATGAAATGATTCATCATACCAAGGCTGTTATGCGTGGCAACAGCACTGCTTTAGTAGTTGGCGATATGCCGTTTATGAGCTATCAGGCAAGCATTGTTGACGCAATGTATAATGCGGCACGTTTCCTGAAGGAAACAGGCTGCACTGCAGTTAAGCTGGAGGGCGGCTCTGAGGTAGTACCTCTCGTAGAGCGTCTGACACAGGCCGGCATTCCGGTATGTGCTCATATCGGTCTGACTCCGCAATCTGTAAATCAGCTGGGCGGCTTCAAGGTACAGGGAAAGGATATTGCCGCTGCACAAAAAATGATTGATGATGCCAAGGCTTTGGAGGCTGCAGGTGCTTTTGCCTGCGTGCTGGAATGCGTTCCGGCCGCACTGGCTGCTAAGGTAACCAGCGAGCTGAAAACCATGGCTACCATCGGTATAGGTGCCGGCAACGGCTGCGACGGTCAGGTGCTCGTATGCAATGACCTTTTGGGAGTTTCCACCGGCTTCTGCCCGAAATTTGTTAAGAAGTATGCTAATCTGCATGATACTACCGTAGAAGCAGTAAAGGAATATATTGCCGATGTTAAGGCAAGAACCTTCCCTGCTCCTGAGCATACCTTTAAGATTGACGATGCTGTTTTAGAAAAATTATATTAATACTTTTATAAATAAAGTGAGGTAATTCAAAATGAAATTAGTACATACAGTTGCAGAGCTGCGCGAAGAGGTTGCAGCAGCTAAAGCTCAGGGTTTGACCATCGGCCTGGTGCCTACTATGGGTGCTTTGCATGAAGGCCATGCATCCCTGATTAAAGCAGCTAACATGGAAAATGACTTTGTTGTAGTCAGCGTTTTCGTAAACCCGACTCAATTCGGTCCTAACGAAGATCTGGACGCTTATCCGCGTACTCTGGAAGCAGACTGCAAGCTGGCAGAAAGCATGGGCGCTAACGTAGTTTTCGCTCCGGCTCCGAAGGAAATGTATCCGAGCGAAGATGCAACATGGGTAGAAGTAACCGGTGATATTACCAAGGTTCTGTGCGGCCGTACCCGTCCGATTCACTTCCGCGGTGTAACTACCGTTGTTACCAAGCTGTTCAACCTGGCACAACCTGACCGTGCTTACTTCGGCCAGAAGGACGCACAACAGGTTGAGGTTCTGAAGCGCATGGTAAAAGACCTGTTCTTCAATATCCAGCTGCGCATTATGCCGATTGTCCGCGAAGCTGACGGTTTGGCAAAGAGCTCCCGCAACACCTATCTGAATGAAGCAGAGCGCAAAGCAGCTCTGGTACTGAGCCGTAGCCTGAAGGCTGCTAAGGAGCAGTACGAAGCAGGTGAGCGTGACGCTGCTAAGATTACTGCGGCTGTTACCGCTTCCATTAAAGAAGAGTCCATGTCTGATATTGATTATGTTGAAATTTATGCACTGCCTGAATTGAAACCTGTAGCAGCTCCGATGGCAGGCAGCAACCTGCTGGCTGTAGCTGTTAAATTCGGCACCACACGTCTGATTGATAATGTAGTTTTGGAGGAGAAATAATATGCTTTATACTATGCACCATGGCAAAATTCATCGCGCTACCGTAACCCAGGCTAATCTGGAATATATGGGCAGCATTACTATCGACAGCGAGCTGCTGGAGCTGTCCGGTATTCTTCCGGGAGAGCGTGTACAAATCGTTGACAACAACAACGGTAACCGTCTGGAAACATATGTTATCGCCGGTGAGCGTGGCAGCGGTGTTATCTGCCTGAACGGTGCTGCTGCACGTAAGGTTCTGGTTGGTGATACTGTTATCATCATCGCTTACAGCCTCATGACCGAGGAAGAAGCTAAAACCTATGTGCCGAAGGTTGTAATGGTTGACGAAAACAACCATCCAATCAACGTTCGCGGTACTGAAAAGGAAGCAGAAATCGGCTGATTATAAGCATTATATGAGCACGTTGCGGCTTGCGCTTGGCGCAGGCTGCAGCGTGCTTTTTGTGTTGGCGGTTTGCTGAATTTATGAAGTATCAAGCGATTTCGGATAGTAATAAGAAGTTGCATATTTTTCGAAAAGAACAGCAAATAAAAAACTTCGGTAGAACGCTAAATATAATCGTTCTACCGAAGTTTTTCGTTTCTATTTGTTTTTATCGTGGCAGCAGCAATGTTCTGCTTCCACAGGCTTCATGGAGCATTCCGGGCAGATGCCTTCGCCCTCTAAAAGCTTGCTGCCCCAGGCGTACATGGCCTGCAGAATAGGAAAGAGGCTTTCGCCCCGCGGCGTCAGGCTGTACTCAACCTTAGGCGGTACGACGGCGTACACCTTGCGAGCAATCAAGCCGTCACCTTCCAGCTCGCGTAATTGCTGGGTGAGCATTTTGGGTGTGGCCTCGGGGACGAGGCGGCGCAGCTCGTTGAAGCGCAGAATTTTGCCGGACAGATGCCACAGGAGCAATGCTTTATATTTGCCGCCGATAAGCTGCAGCGTGGCGGCAACGGGACAGTTGACGTTAATAGTGTCTTTCATTTGGAGTTTCCTTTCTGCAAAGAGCAAGGCGACTAAGATATTATTATGCTATGAAAAAATTATATGCCTGCCTTGCGCAGCAAAAATTATATATCTTTACAGTATCTTTTTACATACTATCTACCTAAATAGTGCATTCTTGAAATAAAGGTAGCGTTTGCTATAATAATAGCAGATAAAAATTTTTACGTCAAATAGATAGCAAGCGAAAGGAGCCACGATGAAAAAACAATTACTTGATATAACAGGCATGAGCTGCAGTGCCTGCTCTTCGCGCATCGAAAAGGTTGTCAACAGGATGCAGGGTGTAGAGCAGATGAGCGTTAATCTGCTGAAAAATAATGCACACGTTACCTTTGACGAAAGTGTTGTGGATGAAAAAGCAATTATCGCCCGCATTGAAAAGCTGGGTTTTGGCGCGAAAGTGCATGCTGCAAATGTTGCAGCACCGGTACCTCAGCAGGATACGGCGGCACAGGAGATGGAGGAGATGCGCCAGCGTCTTATCGGCTCGCTGATTTTTGCCGGTCTTGTCTTTTATCAGCACATGGGGCGCATGTGGGGCTGGCCGCTGCCAAGCTTTATTCTGGGGCAGGAAAACGAGCTGATTAACGCTTTGCTGCAGATGCTGTGGTGTATTCCGGTGCTCTTTATCGACCGCAAGTATTTTATCCACGGTGTGCGCAATCTTTTAAGCGGTGCGCCTAATATGGATTCGCTGATTGCCGTAGGCAGCGGCGCGTCGTTTATTTACGGTTTGTATTCTGTATTTGGCATGGCGTATGCCTTTGGACACAATTGTCTTGATTTGTTGCCGGGCTTTGCCGATGCTTTATATTTTGAAGCGAGTGCCGTAATTTTGGCACTTGTAACTGTCGGCAAGTTTATGGAGGCGCGGGCAAAGAGCCACACCTCTGATGCGATTAAGGCGCTGATGAATCTTACGCCGAAGACGGCGCTTGTCGAGCGTCACGGTCTGCAGGGAGAAATTCCTGTAGAGGAGGTAGTTACGGGCGATGTGCTGATTGTAAAAAGTGGTGCGTCCGTGCCCGTGGACGGCAAAATTATTGAGGGCAGCGCTGCCCTGGACGAAAGTGCGCTGACGGGTGAAAGCCTGCCGGTAGATAAAACAATCGGTGACAAGGTTATCGGCGGCACTATTAACAGAAGCGGTTACTTTAAGATGGAAGCGACTGCGATTGGCGCTGATACTGCTTTAGCGAAGATTATTGCGCTGGTGGATGAGGCAACATCTTCTAAAGCGCCTATTGCCAAGCTAGCTGATAAGGTGAGCGGCTATTTTGTGCCTGCCGTTATAGGCATTGCCGTGCTTGCGGCGGTTGTCTGGCTGGTGCTGGGCGCAAGCTGGCATTTTGCACTGACGATAGCTATTTCGGTGCTCGTCATTTCCTGCCCCTGTGCTTTGGGATTGGCAACACCGACAGCGATTATGGTAGGAACGGGGCGTGGTGCCAAGAGCGGCATTCTGATTAAATCGGCAACAGCGTTGGAAACAGCGCATAAGATTGATACCGTTATCTTAGACAAAACAGGTACGATTACAGCGGGCAAGCCGGTGGTGACGGATATTTTACCTATAAAGATTACGGAAAATGAATTGCTGGCCTTTGCCGCAGGACTGGAAAAGCTGTCGGAGCATCCGTTGGGTGAAGCTATTGTTGCTGCTGCTGAAGCAAAGCAGCTTGTTTTGCCGGAAGCCGGCAATTATAAGCAAATCCCTGGTCAGGGTGTTACAGCGGAGCTTGCGGGAGCTGAATGTGCGGCAGGCAATCTCAAGCTGCTGGAGGCGTTGAATGTTGATGTCAGCAGTTTGATGGACCAGTATGACAAGCTGGCGGCTCAAGGAAAAACGCCGTTATACTTTTTGCGTGCGGGCGAGCTTTTAGGCTGTATTGCTGTTGCCGATACCGTAAAGGCTACGAGCAAGGAGGCAATCGGCAAGCTGCAGGCTATGGGCCTGCATGTGCTGATGGTGACCGGTGATAACCGGGCGACGGCGGAGGCGATTCGCACACAGGTAGGCGTTGATGAGGCTGTTGCTCAGGTGCTGCCGCAGGATAAGGAAGCGGTGGTACGCAAGCTGCAGCAGGAAGGTCATATTGTCGCCATGGTAGGCGACGGCATTAACGATGCGCCGGCGTTGGCGCGTGCCGATGTAGGTATCGCTATCGGTGCCGGCACGGATATTGCGATTGAAGCTGCTGATATGGTTTTGATTAAAAGCGACTTGTTGGATGTGGCGAAGGCAATTTGCTTAAGCCGCAGCGTGATGACCAATATCAAGGAAAATCTTTTCTGGGCCTTTATTTATAATGCCGTCGGTATTCCGTTTGCTGCAGGTGTATTTTATACTGCCTTCGGCTGGCTGCTGAATCCGCTGATTGCAGCGGCAGCGATGAGCTGCAGCAGTGTTTCTGTTGTTACTAACGCACTAAGACTGCGTTTTATAAAATTGTAATTGCAAAGGAGATTTTATTATGACTAGGACTATTGCTATCGAAGGTATGCATTGCCAGCATTGTGTTGGCGCCGTTAAGGAAGCACTTGCTGCTGTAGCAGGTGTAACAAGTGTTGTTGTTTCCTTGGAAAACAATAATGCGGTTATTGAGGGCACAGGCCTGGATGATGCAGTTTTGAAGGCTGCTGTTGAGGATACCGGCTTTGATGTAACCGGCATCAACTGAAAATAAGCACAAAAAACGCCGCGTAAAGCGGCGTTTAAGTTTGTAAAAAGGTCGCTGCGCAGCAGCCTTTTTCTTATGCAAATATTTCTGCTATAGCAGGCGGAAGCATGTCAAGTGCGCTTGCTGTCATAAATGCGGCAGCAATGGCTACGACGATAAAAGCAGCAGCGTGCGGATAATCCTTTTTGCGCACGGAAGAGAAGATGGCACGCAGGGATAAAAGCAGAATCAGACCCCAGATGTAGGGACCGGTTACTTCATGGAAAAATTTTTCAAACATGATAACACTCCTTGCTGGCTAAAAAATGTGTTTAAGCAGATATAGATATACATATAATAAAAAAACACCCGCAATAGCAGGTGCTGTTTTTGGATTGGTGCCTCAGCACAGAATCGAACTGTGGACACAAGGATTTTCAGTCCTTTGCTCTACCAACTGAGCTACCGAGGCGTAATGGCGACCCGGATGGGACTCGAACCCACGACCTCCGCCGTGACAGGGCGGCATTCTAACCAACTGAACCACCGGGCCAATCAACTACGAATTACATTATACAGGCTTAAACCTATTTTGTCAACATCTTTTTATACTTTTTTTTAATCTTCCAATGCAGCCATCAGTTTTTCCTCTATATGCACCTGCAAAGCCTGCAGCTTATCCTCCGCCGGCACGTTGCCAAGCACGTCAAAAGCGTCTGTGGTCAAGGGCAGATGATTCTTGCGCATTTCCGCAAACAGCTCATCACGGAAAATATTATAGGAAAAGTATATCTGATTGCCATGCTTAAAATCAGTATAATCCAAAAAGATAAAGGAACCATTGATATAAGGCAAGGGATTATCGGGTGTAATATACAGCTCATAATCGCCTACCTGAGCAGGCAGCGTACGCCAATAGTCCCACTGCTCAAAATGCAGCGCTTTCGCTTCATACGGCAGCGTATGCACGGTTTTCTTATCCATGCTGGCCAGAATATCCGGCAAACTCTTGCGCATCATGTCAGCAAAATGCTCGCGGTCACGACAAAAGAAACGCACGTCGCGGAACGTATGCAGGCCAACGGTTTTTACCGGCACATAGTCAAATGTTTCTTTTGTATAAGTCAAATCAAGACGGCAGTGCGATGCTTCATGCACATAGGCTGCAATATTCAAAATCTGCCCGTTGATACCGGAGCCCGGCACAAGGGTATAATCACCGATTGCTGCAGGCAGATTGCGCACAAAGTCCCAATCCTTAAGCCCTGTCTCTATTTCTTTGATATCAGGCTGTCCCATCTCAACCTCCGCACTTTTCCAGCAGCTTGCCGATTTTACTGTAAATCCTTACTGCATTGTTATAAAATACATCCTCGTGATAGCATTCGGGAACAACGTGGCTAATCATCCAGATATACAGGGGAATATTTACAAGCGGCCAGTCGCTGCCATACATGATTTTTTCATAATTACCAATATAATTCAGCCAAGTATGCAGCTGGCGCAAAAAGCCACGCTGTCTTTCGAGCAGCATCAGCGGTTTGGGATTGCCCTCCACCAGACCTGAAAGGTCAATGCATACGTTGGCGTTCTTGCAGGCCACCTCTGCCGCATCAGCAAACCAGGGGCAACCACAGTGCGCTATAACAAAGGTTACATCAGGAAACGCCACTGCCGCTTCATCAACAGTAAGCGGATGCGAATATTTCAAAAGACCGCTGGGCCAGGCTGTATCGCCTGTGTGAATTGCAACTGGCATATTATAGGCACGCGCCAGCTCAAACAGCGGCCAATGCCTTTTATCGTTGACATAGACAGCATTATAACCGGGATAGAGCTTGATGCCCAAACAATGCGGGTCCTTAATAAAGCGTTCAAATTCCTGCGCTGTTTTTTCCGCATTTGCTTCGGTTATAGCCTCGCTGTTTACACCCATGCAGTAACCCATGTTCTGCGGCTGATTGTAATGCGCCTCGTCAAAAGGCGCTGCAAGGTCAATCATGCGCGGTGTGACACCGCCGTATTTCGAAGACGTATAATTAGTGTTGCCCATAGCTACGGAAAAAGCGATATTGTTTTCTTCGCATATTTTCTGCCAGCAGGCCGCTGTATTTTCATAGCCTGCATTGGCTGCAACCTGCACAAAACCATCAACATTGTAATAATGCATATGGGCATCAATAATCTTCATTTGTAACCCCTCTTTATTTTAAAACACGTATCGTTATTCTTCTTCCTCTTTAGGCAGAATGATATTTAATACCATAGCCACGATAAAAACTACAGCTACACAGTTTTCTGCAAAAACATTCTTAATCAAATCAGGGAAAATCTTAAAAATTGCCGGTGTCTGAGTAAAGCCGATACCGATGCTGAGTGCCAAAGAAGCAATCGTTACATTACGGGTGTTGTAGCCGCAGTTGGCAATCATCTGCACGCCGCTGACTACGATAGAACCGAACATCATCAAGGTGCAACCGCCCAAAACAGCCTCCGGCAGAGATGCCAGCAGCACGCCCAGCGCTGGGAACAGACCTGCCATAATCATAATAACAGCGCCTGTCATGATAGCAAAACGGTTAACAACCTTTGTCATAGCAATCAGGCCTACGTTCTGGCTGAAAGAGGTAATAGGCAGGCAGCCGAAAACGGAAGACAAGCTGCTTACCAGACCATCGCAGACAATAGAACCGGAAATTTCTTTTTCTTTAACATCGCGGCACAGACCGATAGCAGTCATTGCGGAGGTATCACCAATGGTTTCGGTTGCGGAAACCAGGAAAATCAAAAAGAATGCAAAAATTGCATCGGGATGGAATTCCATGGTAAAAGGCATCAGCTGAGGAATAGCAATCAGCTTAACCTCAGCGAGCTTGCTCATGTTTACCATGCCCATAAAATAAGCAACTACATAGCCGACAATCAAACCAAAAAGCACGGAAAGCTGTTTATAGAAGGATTTGGCGAAAATATTGTAGGCAATGCAGCTTACCAAAGTAATCGTACCTACAATAATATAAGGAGCATCACCGAAGTTGGGGTTACCGAAGCCGCCGCCGAAGGAGTTAGCACCTACCGCCAACAGAGAGAAACCGATGGAGGTAACAACGGTAGCAGCAACAATCGGTGGAATCAGACGGCGCCAATATTTTGCTCCCAGACCTAAAAAGCCTTCCAGCAAACCGCCAACCAGCACCGCACCCATAACGCCGCCGTAACCGTATTTAGCACCGATAACACAGGCGATGGATACAAAGGTGAAGCTGATGCCCATAACGATAGGCAAAGCGCTGCCGACACGCCAGACAGGATAAAGCTGTATCAGCGTACCGATGCCTGCTACCAGCATTGCCGACTGCACCAGCGCACCGCTCTGCTCTACCGGCATTTTTACCACACCGGCTACAATCAGAATCGGAGCGATATTCGCTACGAACATCGCCAGAATATGCTGCAGGCCGAAGGGAATCGCCTTGCTTACAGAAATTTTTCCGTCTAAGTCGTATATCGGATCAGTATATTGTTTTTCGCTCATTACTCTTCCTCATGTCTGAACACTACTGTGTTGGTTTTGGCATCCATCTTATCAATAATAGCTAAGGAATGCAGGTTGTAGCCGGCTTTGCGCAGCTTGTCGCCGCCACCCTGGAAGCCTTTTTCTACAGCAACGCCAACGCCCTCAACAGTGCCGCCGGACTGACGCACAATGTCAATAAGACCTTCCAGAGCACAACCGTTAGCCAGGAAGTCATCAATAATCAGCACGTGGTCGTTTTTAGACAGGAATCTTTTAGAAACAACAACGTCGTTTGTTTTGCTATGGGTATAGGAATAAATTTGAGTGAAGTAAACATCCTTATCCATATTGCTGCCGCTGGATTTCTTGGCAAACACTACCGGAACGCCAAAATACATTGCCGCAACGCAGGCAATACCGATGCCGGAGGCTTCAATAGTCAGGATTTTAGTAATATTCCTGTCTGCAAACAAGCGCTTTAATTCTTTACCAAGCTCCGCAACAAACGGCACATCAATCTGATGATTTAAAAAGCTGTCAACCTTCAGGACATTACCGCTTTTGATAACACCGTCATTAACAATTTTTTCTTCCAATAATTTCATCGTCAAGCCCTCCATACATTTTGTTTTTTAACTGCTGCTACGAACATGTCAGCAATCGATTTGCCTTTTAAGTATAAAGATTATTTTATCACACTGACAATATATGGTAAAGTAATTTTCTGCTTCCGCAGTGATATTTTTACCTTAATCCACCACCAGTGCGACTTCGCTGCCTGTCCCCTGTTGGCCGCGTTTTTTCCTGACGAGAATTTTTTTGTCAATCATTTCCTGCAAATCGTGTACATGCGAAATTATACCTACAAGGCGATGGCCTTCACTGAGTCCCTGAAGTGTAGCAATAGCCTGCTGCAGACTGCTGTCATCCAGTGAGCCGAATCCTTCGTCGACAAACATCGTATCCAACTGAATACCGCCTGCACAGGACTGCACCTCATCCGCCAGCCCCAGCGCCAACGCCAACGATGCCATGAAGGATTCGCCGCCGCTTAAGGTTTTGACGCTGCGCAGATTACCGCTGTAATAATCCTTAACCTCCAAATCAAGGCCTGTTTTGCTGTTGCCCGTCTTGCTGTCCGCATCCTGCATTTTGTCACGGCACAGCTCGTACTGGCCGCGGCTCATGTGCAGCAGCCTTACATTGGCGCGCTGCAGAATTTTATCTAAGTAGTGCATCTGCACATAGGTTTCCAGATTAACACGTTTTTTGCCGGTCAGGGTTCCGTTCAGCGTTGCGGAAAGGCTGTTGATCAAGCTGTACTCCGCTTCGCAGGCTGCCCTGCGCGCTTCGTAGCCGCTGACCTCCTGCTTAATCCGCTGGTTATTCTTAATGGCAGCATACAGCCGCTTATCCTGCAGCTCCAGCTCACGCTGTTGCACCAGCAGCTTTTCATGCTCCTGCTGCAGCTTCTGTTCATCCACATCCGTCAGCAGCTCATTCTGCTCGGCAAGCTGCTTTTTCAGCTCCTGCAGCTGTCCTTCGGCACCTGCCAGCTGCTGCCTTATGCTCTGCGCCGCAGCCTCCGCCTGCTTGTCGACAGCCTTCTGCTGCTCCAAAGTTTTCGCCAGCTTACGGTATTGCTCCACCTTTTCCTGCAAAAAGCCCATCTTCAGGCGCAGAGCCGTAATCTTATTGTTAACATCCTTCAGCTCTGACTGCGCTCTTTCGGCAATCAGCTTCAAATCGTCACAGCCAAGCAGCTCTACTCCCTTGCCTAGCAGCAAGGTTTTATCCAGCTCCAGATGCTCCTTTAAAGCCTTGCCTTCACCTATAAGGCCATCCCTTATTTTCTGAGCAGCCTCAGCTTTAGCGCGTGCCTGCTCAACATCATTTTCGGTAGGTGCATCCTGCGCCAGCTGCACAGGCTGCGGATGCTCGCAGGAACCGCAAACCGGGCAGGGCTTGCCTGGTTTCAGCTTATCGTGCGCCAGAAGGCCCGCCTGCGCGCTCAAAAATCTGTCAAAGCAAGTATCGCTCAGCTCATTAAGATGATTGAAATTATCACAGGCCTGCTTATACTCCTGACGCTTCTGCAGCAGAACAACCTCCTGCCTTTGGTAACGCTGCTGCATATCCTGCAGTTGCAGCAGCTCCCTTTGACGTGCAGCCAGCTGCTGCCTTTCTGTTTGCAGCTGTGCCAGCTCCACCTCGCCCTTTTGCGCTTCGTTGACCTCTGCCTCAAGCTTTTGCAGAGCCTCCTGTCTTTGCACTGCTGCAGCTGCTTCCTGCTCCAGTTGCTTTTGCATGCTTACCATTTTTGCTTCTGTTGTCTGCATATATTTTTCAAGCTGCTGCTTTTTAGCAATAGCGCCCAGGCTGTCCTGCAGCGCAGTCAGATTTTTCGTCACGATAGCCGCCGCTGCCGCCACCTGCTGCTGTTCCTTTTCGTCCAGAGCAGTAATCGTATCAACCAAAGTCAGTACTTCTTCAACACAGCCCTCGTAATGACGCAAAGCAAAGCTCTGCAGCTGCTCCGTATATGCGGGATAAATGCAGCTGATGCCGTTCAGCGCCTGCTCGCTTCGGCGCTGCTGCTCGGCAAATTCGTTACGCTTAGCCGCAGCATCCTGCTTCAGCTTATCCTGCAGTTGCTGGAAGAAATATGTATGAAATAAATCACGGAAGATTTTACTGCGCTCATCCGTATTGGTATCCAAAAATTTGCGGAACTGTCCCTGAGCAATCATCGTAATCTGCGTAAACTGCTTGTGATTAAGCCCCAACAGCTCCACTATGCTTTTATCTACCTCCGACATTCTGGTTACCGGAACGCGGTCATCGGGATAGTACAGCTCGGCACCGGCCTTCTCCTTCGTCATACCGGTGCCACGCTTCGCCGGACGACGGTACTCCGGGTTGCGTTTTACCCTGTAGCACTTGCCGCGGAAGGAAAACTCCAGCTCCACAAAGGTCGGCGTATCAGCATCCGCATATTGGCTGCGCAGCATGTTGGCATCACGCACACCGCCACTCGTCTGCCCGTACAAGGCATAGGAAACGGCATCAAAAATTACGGTTTTGCCGGCACCGGTATCACCGGTAATCAGATACAGTCCCTGCTCTCCGAGCTGGGAAAAATCTATCACGGTTTGCCCCGCATACGGACCAAACGCACTCATAATCAGCTTCAGCGGTCTCATAATACGTCACCTCCCATTTCCGACAGCAGATTAGTAAGATACTGCTTCTGCTCCTCGCTCAGCTTCTGATTGTTCTGCAGACGATAAAAATCATCAATAAGCTCTAACGGTGTTTTTTCTACCAAATCTTCCGTTACCTTCAGCTCCGCATTCGCCTGCGTGCGCTTATTGTCATAATCAAGCTGCAGCAAATTCCTATATACAGTCTGCAGGCGCTGCATAGCATTAGGAACATCGTTTTCATCCGTCAGCGTCAGATAATAAAAATCCTGCAGGAAGCCATTTTCATCCATAGGGAACATAGCGTAGTTCGGTTTTGTCATTAAATTCTCAAAGGTATCCTTTAAATACCGCACCTCACGCAACGGCGTCAGCAGCAGCTGCGTAACCTTCATATTGCCTTTTTCGGCAAGCTCAACCATTGTTACAGACTTTTGCTGCTGCAACTCGCTGAAGGAATACTTCAGCGGTGTACCGCAATAGCGGATACGCTCATTACCGCCGACATTCTGCGGATTATGGATATGCCCCAAAGCCACATAATCAAAAGCAGCAAAAACCTCCGCACCGATATTATCCAGTCCGCCCACATTAACAGCCTCGCTGCCTGCGGTAACAGCGCCGGTGACAAACTGATGCGCAACAAGCACATTACGCTCCTCCTGTACCAGCGGTAGCTGCGACACAGCATATTTCACCGCATCATGATAGCTTGTAATCTCAGCTGCAGCCTCCTCCGGTGCCCAATGCTTCACAACAGCAGGCTTCAAAAAAGGCAGCAGGAAAATATTCACCCTGCCGAATTCATCCTCAAACACGAGCTTCTGCTCCTCACCGTTGTAGCTGCCCGCAAAATGAATGCCGCTGCCGCTCATCAGCTGCGCACCGAATGCCAAGCGCTCCGCCGAATCATGGTTGCCGCTGATGATGCACACAGGCACCTTGAGCTCCGCCAGCTGATTCAGAAAATTATCAAACAAAACGACAGCTTCTGCCGGCGGCACCGGTTTATCATAAATATCTCCGGCAAGCAGTACGCAATCAGGCTGCTTGGCGCAAATCATCTGTACAATACGTTGTAAAATATATTTTTGATCCTCATAAAGAGAAAATTCATCGATTTTTTTTCCTAAATGCAGATCCGACAAATGTAAAAGCTTCATGCTATCACTCCCTGTCACGAATATTTATTCACTGTTATTTAATCGTTATATTATCTTGATTTTATCATGCTAAAGCATATGCGTCAATCTATACTTCAAACAAACGTTGCTAGTCCTCCAAAACTTTTTCTAAAAAAATTCTTCTTTTTTCAAAAAAAGTACTTGACCAACTGCTATCTATCTGCTATAATTGTTATTGTTCTGATGAGCGTGCTCAAAAAGAATTGCTACTCCGGGATGGTGTAATGGTAGCACAAGTGACTCTGGATCATTCGGTCTGGGTTCGAGTCCTAGTCCCGGAGCCAAATGGCGCTATGGTCAAGCGGCTAAGACGTCGCCCTCTCAAGGCGAAATCAAGGGTTCGATTCCCTTTAGCGCTACCAGAAGTTAACGCTGATGCATAAGCATCAGCGTTTTTTATTGTTTAAATGTAAACTAAGCATAAACCGCATCTTGTTGTGCGGTTTTTTGTGCGCAAGAAGGAGAAAACACGTTAAAAGTTTTGCGACTGAAAGGTAGCACTCTATAACGCTGATGCTCTGTTATCAGATTTTTGTACGGAAAATATCAATTTTGGTATCTTAATCCCCCTATGCCAATCATAATTTTCATATTTGAAAAGCCATGTCTTACCGAAAATCAGTAAAACATGGCTTTTTCTGTAAATCTGCGTTAGTCCATTACTTATGCTTAAAGATTCCCTGGACTAATGCTATATTTTTATTATTCTAGAGTCTTTATCAGAAGCTGAAGTTGAGGCTCAGGTTGAAGCCTACACCCTTTTGCTTACCAACGGAGCCGTTAACGCCAAGGCCCAGTTCGAATTTGTCGGAGTTGTTAATTCTCCAGCCAAGCTCCATAATACCGGTATCGCCCTTCATGGAAGGAGCAGGTGCGGAAGCAGAGCCAAGGGTTGTTGCTACAATCGCATTGGATTCACCGTCAAATTCATGCTGCCATGCCAAGCCTGCATAGAAAGCGTTCTTCTCGCTCAGTTGATGCGTATATCTTGCACCAAGACGAGTACGCAGAGAGGTTGTAGCATCGAAATCATAGGTTGCGCCAGTGCCTACAGTAATCTTATCACACTGTTGACGAGTGTAGAACAGCTTGCCGTAGTAGTCAAGGGTATCCTTATCGTTCAGCTGAACAACCTTACCCATGCCAAGATGTGCTGCGTAATAGGTTGCATCGCTGTCGTATTTAATGCCGCCTGCAACAGCAGATTGATAATCGGTGCTCATTCTGCCAGCACGCAGGGAGCCTTCATAATAGAGGCCATCATCATTGAGCTGCTTAGCCATCAGGCCTGCACCCCAGAAGTGTGCATCGCCATCGCCGTGCGTACCATTGTCAAGATAGGAGTCATAGCTGCCGCGACCGTATTCAATCACAGGCACAATTATCAGCTTACCGGAATTGTTGTTGATTTTCTTTGCAAAGCCAAGATTCATGTTCCATGCTTTGAGGTCAACGTGAGAACCGGTATCGAGCTTTTGATTGTTAGCGCTCATGGTGATAAACGGATTAACAGAACCTTCTTCCTCCCCGTCAACAGCCAATGCAGCGTTTTCATAGCTTGCAGTTGTCAGCAAATCATGTCCCAGGTTCAGCATAGTGAGCGCAGCGGACTGTGTTTCAACCGGAGATTTTGCGTCAGCATCAGCATAAAGGCTGCCGGCACCAGGAGTTGTGCCGCCACCACCCGGAGGTGTTGTGCCACCGCCACCCGGAGGTGTTGTACCACCGCCGCCCGGAGGTGTTGTGCCACCGCCGCCCGGAGGTGTTGTACCACCGCCACCCGGAGGTGTTGTGCCATTGATAACTCCGACTAACTTATTTCCATCAGGTCCAATAGCAACTTTAATTCCCTTGTCAATATTAATCAAACCATCAGTCAAGGTTCCTGTTGTGATATTTTCAGCCTTTAGTGCGCCTGCAGTAATCAGGTTGATTTTATCATTTTCGTTTAATTTAGTACCAAGCTCTACGCCAGCCTTAATCTCTGCGTTATTGATAAGAGCAGTATCTGTTACTTTCAGCATAGTATCGTTGGCAATAAGATCTTTGGTGATAAAAAAGTTGAGCTTGTCAAAATTTTGAATGCCTTTTGCTTCGTTATCTTTTCCAACTACTTCCAGAGTGTTGTTGGTAATATTGGCTTTATTCAGTTTATCATAACCACCGTAAACATCACCCTTGATTTTCGCACCATTTTTGAAAATGACTTTATTATTTTGGATTTTTTCAGATATAGCACCATCGCTTTCCGTATAACCACCATAGACATTTTCATTAACAATACTATTATCAATAGTTACAGTATTATCCAGGCTGTTGCCTTTAAAGGAATAACCGCCATAAACATTTTTATTAACGCTACTGCCATCTGTGATGCTTATAATATTACCAATGCTATCTTTAGCTCCATAACCGCCATAAACATTCACATTAACACTACTATGGGCAATATTTACTTTGTTGCCCTCGCTAATTCCTGCTAAAGCTACGCCACCGGCAACATATGCTTTTACTACACCAACACCCTCTATTGTTACTTCATTGTTTTTGCTGTCAGCTTTTAAAGAATAACCACCTAAAACACTTTCACCAACCTCAGCAACATTACTAAAGCTTACCTTATTCTCGTTGGCGTTATGATTAGCATAGCCTCCATAAATACTACCACTTACTTTGCTGCCAGCGCTAATTGTAACCTTGTTGTTTTCAGCACTGCTATTATTATCATTATCTGCATAACCACCATATACCGAATTTCTAATTGTGCCTTCAATAATCTCTACGCTATTTCCCTTACTACTTGTGCCGCCTTTTCCTCCATATACATAACCAGTACTGCTCTTGATAATACTGACAGTATTGCCTTCGCTATTGCCTTTTAAAGCAACACCACCGGCAACATTTCCTGTTACTACGCTACCACAGTTGATTGTTACTTCATTGTTTTTGCTGTCACCTTTAAAAGAATAACCACCAAAAACACTTTCTTTCACTGTACTGTTAGCATCAATAGTAACATGGTTATTTTCAGTATTGCCATCTGCCTCACCGCCATATACAGTTTTATTGATGGTACTGTCGCTAATCGTTACATCGTTTTCCTTGCTGCTTGTGACACCTTTACCGCCATATACTATCCCGTTTACTTCGCTATTAGCTTTAATGATAACATGGTTTTTTATAGCGTCTGCAGCACCGGTGCCACCACCACACACAACATTCCCCAAAGTATTACCGCTAATCGTTACAGTATTCTCTCTGACATTACCATGAAAAGAATATGCACCACATACGATGTTAGTTGCAGCAGTACCGGTAATAGTAACATTGTTCTTAAATACTTCCGACAGAGACACCTCTGTATCATCATAGCCACCGTAAACAGCATCATAATTACCAGAGTCCAGCGAAACATTAGCACCTGTTAACATATGAGTCTTGCCATCATCACCAAAATAATTATCTGCCCACGCGCTCGGAACTACCAGTACCACCCCGGTGCACAGCAGTCCACAAAGCATACCGCCGATTTTTCTTTGCATTTGTTTTTCTTTCATTTTTGCCAAAAACTTCATAGTAAAAGCCTCCTTTTAATTAAGATGGAACCTCTTTATTAACGTCAGTATAGCACTTAAAAGAATTTTCCACCCCACCCCAACCTCCTATTTCGGGTAGGATAGACGAAAAAATTTGACTATTTTTATGGAAAAGGCGAAAATTTTAATGAAATCCTGCCTGCAACAATAATTGACGAGTGCGATGACTTACTTGTATAAGGGCATCAAAAAAATAAAGCCTAATGAGTTCACATCATTTGCGTAACTCATTAGGCTTTTCCATATTCTTATCTATATCTTGTATAATTCGTATCTTTTATCTGTCTTTACCAGCTTACCGGAACTGAGCCATTCATTCCACGCTTTCCCGGCAGCTAAAACCAATGCTTTCTTCTCCTCAGGAGCCCTTACTCTTCCACGAGTACGTTTATAGGTTCTTGCTTCCGGTGTTAAATTTCTTAAAGGCTCATTGTATAATGAAATTGCACACCTGAAAAATTGAATAAAAAATAGTCCAT
>OGXG01000364.1_pt1 | contig 25419 bp, 20 predicted proteins | sample 1576251 | NCBI WGS metagenome assembly OGXG01 (sample SAMEA3541533, study PRJEB24748) | human gut metagenome | biome: human gut; feature: human-associated habitat; material: faeces | place: China | collected 2012
TTCCAATTATGTATGGCTGCAATAATTTCTGCACCTACTGCATCGTGCCGTATGTACGCGGACGCGAGCGCAGCCGCAGCATCGATAATATTGTTGCCGAGATTGAGGCAGCGGTTAAAGATGGCTACAAGGAATTTACTCTGCTGGGCCAAAACGTAAATTCCTACGGCAAGGATTTTGGCGACAAGGACGCTTTCGCTAAGCTGCTGCGCCGTGTGGATATTATTCCCGGCGTTGAGCGTATTCATTATATGACCAGCCACCCGCGTGATATGAGCGAGGAGGTTATCAAGGCTGTTGCAGAATGTGAGCACATCTGCGAAAACTTCCATATGCCGTTCCAGGCAGGCAGCTCGGAAATTCTGCGCCGTATGAACCGCGGTTATACGAAGGAAAAATATCTGGAGCTGGTTAAGCTGGTACGCAAGTATGTGCCGGACGCAACGATTACTACAGATATTATTGTAGGCTTCCCCGGCGAAACCGAAGAGAATTTTGAGGAAACTCTGGATGTTGTGCGTCAGGTTGGCTTCACCTCTGCCTATACCTTTATTTATTCCAAGCGCAGCGGTACACCTGCAGCCAAAATGGAAAACCAGGTGCCGCTGGCAGTGAAGAAGGAGCGTTTGAACCGTTTGATGGCTCTGCAGAACGAGAACAGCCTGAAGTGCCATGAAAAGCTGGTAGGTCAGACTGTAGAAGTGCTGGCAGAAGGCCCCAGCAAGCAGAAAACCGTCTGGAACGGACGCACACGCACAGGAGTTCTGGTGCTGTGGCCGATTGAAGATAAGCAATACGAGGTTGGACAGAAGGTTAACGTGCAGATTGAAGCTGCGCAGACCTGGCTGGTGAAAGGTAAGGCGGTTGATTAATGGCTGCTGCAAATGTTACGCCCATGGTACAGCAATATATGGCAGTGAAGCAGGAGCATCAGAATGAGCTGCTCTTCTTTCGCTTGGGCGATTTTTATGAAATGTTTTTTGACGATGCTATTACAGCATCGCGTGAGCTGAATTTAACATTGACTAAGCGCTCCAACGGTATGGAGCATATGCCGATGTGCGGTGTGCCTTATCATTCGGTGGACGGCTATATCGCCAAGCTGATAAAAAAAGGCTATCGCATCGCTATCTGCGAGCAGGTGGAGGATCCCAAGCTCGCCAAAGGCATTGTCGAGCGCAAGGTTATTAAAATTATTACGCCGGGAACGGCGCTGAACGAACAGCTTCTGGAGGATAAGCACAATCGCTATCTGGTATTTTTACAGCAGGCGCAGGTAAAGGGAATGTGCTTGGCAGCGGCCGATGTAACTACGGGCGAGTGCGAATGGTTTCTTGACCAGACACCGGAAAGCTTTTTGAATATCACCGAGCAGCTTTACAGACTACAGCCCGCAGAGCTTGTTGTTCATTTTGCTTCTGATGAAATGAGTGAGAAGCTGCAGGAATGGCTGGCTGCAAGATTGCCGGAATGCGTTGTTACGCATTATGACGAGAGTACGCCGGAGGCTGATTATTTTGCGCAGCACTTTGCCGGTAGTGAGGTGCCGGATGAGGTACATAGTACGGTTGAGCTTTTGCTGCGCTATCTGCACGGAACGGTGATGGCCGATTTGAGCCATATTAACCGTTTGGTGCGGATTGAACGCAACAGCTTTATGAACCTTGATGTGACTGCTATCCGTAACCTGGAGCTGGTTCGCAATATGACGGATGGCTCGAAGCGCGGTACGCTGCTGCAGGTGCTTGATTTTACCAATACCTCGATGGGTGCGCGCCGTCTGCGCAGTTGGATTGAAAGCCCGCTGCTTGATGTGGGCCGCATTTATGAGCGTCAGGAGGCGGTAGCCGAGCTTGCTGCAGCCGCAGAGCTGCGCGAAGCAATTGTGGCGCAGCTGAAGGCGGTGGCGGATCTGGAGCGTATTGTCAGCCGTATTGAGGTGGGCAGTGCCAATGCCAGAGATTTGGTGGCATTGCGTAATTCCTTAAGCGTGCTGCCGGGCCTGAAGGGCATCCTGGAAGGCTGCAGCAGCGGACTGCTGCGTAAGCTGTGGAAGGGCCTGTATCTGCACGAGGAGCTGGCTGCAAGATTACAGCAGGCGATTGTCGATGAGCCGCCGTTTTCTGTCCGCGAGGGCGGTATGATTCGCACCGGTTATAATCAGGAGCTGGATGAGCTGCATCTGATTGCTGCCGACAATAAAACCTGGATGCAGAACTTTGAGCAGAAAATCAAAGAAGAAACCGGCATTAAAACCATGAAGGTCGGTTTCAATAAGGTTTTCGGCTATTATATCGAGGTAAGCAAGGGACAGAGCAGCAGCGTGCCTCCGTACTTTGTGCGTAAGCAGACGCTGGTAAACGCGGAGCGCTATATTGTTCCCGAGCTTAAGGAGTTCGAGAATAAGATTCTCGGTGCCAAGGAAAAAATCGAGCAGCTGGAGTATTATCTGTTTGATGAGCTGCGTACACTGATTCGCGGCAAAATCAAGGAGATTCAGGAAACTGCCCGCGCCGTCAGCTACATTGATGTGCTGACAGGTTTGGCAGAGGCTGCCTATAAATATAATTATGTAAGACCGGAGCTGAATAATAACGGCGAAATCAAGATTGTTGACGGACGCCATCCCGTAGTAGAGCGCTTGCTGGAAAAGGAGATTTTTGTCCCCAACAATACCAATCTGAATAATACTGACGAGCGCATGATAATTATTACCGGTCCGAATATGGCAGGTAAATCAACCTACATGCGTCAGGTGGCGCTGCTGGTGCTGATGACGCAAATCGGCAGCTTTATTCCTGCGCGTCAGGCGAGCGTTTGCCCGGTAGACAAGATTTTTACGCGCGTCGGTGCCAGTGATGATCTGGCGACAGGCCAGAGCACCTTTATGGTGGAGATGAACGAGGTAGCTCAGATTTTGAAATACGCTACGAAAAACAGTCTGATTATCCTTGACGAGGTGGGCCGCGGTACTAGTACCTTTGACGGCATGAGTATTGCTCACGCAGTTATGGAATATATCCATGACCGCATCAAGGCAAAGACGTTGTTTGCTACGCATTATCATCAGCTGATTGCTTTGGAAAATGTGCTGAGCGGTGTGAAGAATTATTCCGTTGCAGTTAAGGAAAGAGGCAAGGATATTATCTTCCTGCGCCGTATTGTACCGGGCGGTACCGACCGCAGCTACGGCGTACATGTTGCACGCCTCGCCGGTCTGCCGAAGAAGGTGCTGGAGCGTTCGGAAGAGCTGCTGAAGGAATATGATAATGACAACGGCCACGTGCAGCAGCCTGCAGCTGCCGCAGCGCCGGATAATATGATGGGCTCGCTGTTTGGCAGTTCTATTGCCAATGAGCTCTTAAAGCTCGATGTTATGAGTATGACACCGATTGAGGCGATGAGCGCCTTGTATAAATTGCAGGATGAAGCAAGAAAGGAGCTGGGTAAATAATGGCAGAAGAGCATGCCGTCCGTTTGTTGGATACGAATACCGCCAACCAGATTGCTGCCGGCGAGGTTGTTGAAAAGCCTGCGTCCGTAGTAAAGGAATTGGTTGAGAACGCACTGGATGCCGGTGCGGATAAAATTGAAGTAACGATTTTTGCCGGCGGTACGGAATATATCAGAGTAACTGATAATGGCTGCGGCATGAGTGAGGCTGATGCCAAAATGGCTGTGCTGCGCCATGCCACAAGCAAGCTTACGAAGGCTGAGGATTTGCTGAGTCTGAATACCTTGGGCTTTCGCGGTGAAGCCTTGCCCAGTATCGCTTCTGTTTCTAACTTTACGCTGCTTACCCGTCCAGAGAGCGAGGAATTCGCTACTTCTGTGCATATCGACGGCGGTGAAAACACGGAGGTTACGGCAAGCGGCGGCAGTACAGGTACTACCGTAATTGTAGAGAATCTGTTCTTCAACGTGCCTGCACGCCGTAAATTCCTGAAAACCGTGAGCACCGAGGGACGTTATATCAGCGAGCTGTTGACAAGGCTGGCGCTCTCGCGTCCTGATGTGCGTTTTAAGCTGGTGAACAATGATAAAGAGGTGCTCAGTACTCCCGGTGACGGAGATTTAGAGCATGCTATCAGAGCACTGTACGGCAAGAATGTTGCTGCAAACCTTTTGGAGGTATCGCTGAACGATCCTAAGGTAAGAATTAGCGGCTTTATCGGCAAGCCTACGCTGTTGAAGGGAACACGCCAGTGGCAGACGTTCTTCGTTAACGGCCGCTGCATCGGCAGCAAGATGCTTTCCAAGGCTATGGACCATGCATACCAGTCGCAGATTCCCAAAAGCGGCTTTCCCTTTGCTGTCATCAATTTAAAGGTTGATACAGCCAGTGTTGATGTTAACGTGCATCCGCAGAAGAGCGAAATCAAATTCAGTGATGATAGTCTTATTTACAAGGCTATGTATAAGGCGCTGACCGATGCGCTGACGAAGCCGATGAGCGCCAAAAAGACGCAGGTAACGCTGCTGCCGGATTCGGAGCTGAATGTGTTTGTGAAGCCACAATCTATTTCAACTCCGGTTACACCTGCACCCCAGCCTAAGCCGGCGTATCAGGCGCCGCAGCCTGTGTTCAAGAGCGGTGCAGAGCCGATTTTTAAAACGCCGGAGCGCAAGGAAGATGCGCAGCTTGCAACTGCTTCCGAAAGTTTACTGGTGCCTGAACAGCCTGTGCCTGCTGTAAAAAAAGAGCAGGGAGAGCAGCAGACAATGTGGCAGCCGTTTGATGATTTCACTCAAACCGCCGCAACAGTTTCTTACAGCAAGGGATATCAGGAGCCTGTGCTGGAGGTGCATGAGGCGCGCAGCGAATTTGCTAAGCCGCAGCCGGCGGAGGCTGCACCTGCGGCTGACAGGGAAACTATTGCTTTTACCGATACCGACAGCGGTATGGATACTATCTGGCCGATTGGTCAGGTTGATAAAACATTTATTATTGCCCAAAGCGAAACAACGCTTTATCTTATTGATCAGCATGCTGCCCATGAGCGCATTCTTTATGACAAGCTTGTGGCTTCGCATGAGCAGATTCCGTCGCAGCAGCTTTTGATGCCGTTGTATGTGGATATGGCTGCCGATGATATTGCGTTGATTGAGGAGCACAGGGATGAATTTCTGGCTTTGGGTGTGGATGCTGCCAGCGCCGGCGAAAGCTTGCTGCGCGTGAGCAGTTTGCCGGCGGATATCAAGGCAGATTCTGCTGAGGATTTTATTAACGCTATCAGCAAAATGCTGCGGGAAATGCGTAATGTCAACGGCAGTGATTTGCGGCAGGAGGTGCTGCACATGACTGCCTGCAAGGCAGCGATTAAGGCAGGACAGCTGCTGAATATGCGGCAGATGCGTCAGCTGATTATTGATTTGTGCAATACTACGCATCCCTTTACCTGCCCACACGGCAGACCTTGCATGATTGAAATTGACAGCAATCAGCTGTATAAAATGTTTAAAAGGACGGGCTTTTAATGCTTACAGGCAAAATTGGCGTAACAACGGCCAGAAATGCTACAGGCAGCGCCGCTGCAGCTCAGGCTAGGGCCTGGGCGGAGCAGCTGGGCGCACTTTATGTGGAGCGTCCGCACAATATGGGCGTAGACGAGCTTATGGCGCAACATGACTTGGCGGCGCTGGTTGTGGGCGAAAAGGACGGTCCGCGTATTCACAGTGCCGCAGGCAGCTTTGCCTATCATCCTGGTATGGCGGTGCTGCGTCTGCAGCAGCTGAAACGTAGCGCGACGGAGCATTTGCTGACGGCGTTGGACCTGCGTCCGGGGAAAAGAGTGCTGGATGCTACGCTGGGCCTGGCGGCGGATGCCGCCATCAGCTCCTATGCTGTCGGTGAGGATGGAATGGTTGTGGGGTTGGAGGCTTCACCGCTGCTGTATTTTGCCGTGAGCTATGGCCTTAAAAATTATGTTGCCGAGGATGCTGACCTGACGGCGGCATTGCGCCGGATTCAGCCGGTGCAGGCGCTGGCGGAGGATTATCTGACGCAGTGTGCACCGGACAGCTTTGACGTTGTTTATTTCGATCCGATGTTCCGCCATCCTGTCAACGGTGCCAAGGGCATGGAAGCATTGCGTCCGCTTTCCTACGAGGAAGCGCTGTCGGCAGAAACGCTGCAGCTGGCATTGCGTGTAGCACCGCGCGTGGTTATCAAAGAGCGCAGCGAATATATTCTGCGCGAGTATGGTTGCGAGGAATTTATCGGCGGAAAATACAGCAGGATTAAGTACGGAATAATAAAAAGGTGATTTATGTTGCAAAAACCCAAGGTAGTTGTTATTTTAGGAGCGACAGCAACCGGAAAAAGTCATTGCGCTATTGAGATTGCCAAGCAGTTTCAGGGCGAAATAATTTCCGGTGATTCAATGCTGGTTTATAAAAATATGAATATCGGTACTGCCAAGCCAACTGCTGAGGAACTGGCTGCCGTACCGCATCATCTGGTGGATATTCTGCCGCCGGACGCATCCTTCAGCGTTGTGGATTTTAAGGAGCGTGCGTCTGCGCTGATTACGGAAATCAATGCGCGCGGACATCTGCCGATAATTGCCGGCGGTACAGGTTTGTACATCAAAGCGCTGCTCGAGGATTATGCCTTTAACAATGCGGATGAGGACAGCGATCTGCGCCGCAGGCTGGAGGCCGAGGCACAGGAAAAAGGCGCGTTGGCGCTGCATGCGCGTCTGCAGGAGCTGGCGCCGCATGAGGCGGAGCGCATTCATCCCAATAATGTGCGCCGCGTTATCCGTGCGCTGGAATCTGCTATGCAGGGCGAGGCTGTCAACCAGTACGGGGCGCAGGAAAGTCCTTATGATGCAGTAGTTATCGGTTTGGAGATGGAGCGTCAGGCGCTGTACGAGCGCATCAACAGGCGTGTGGATTTGATGCTGGAGGCCGGTCTGGAGCAGGAGGTGCGCAGTCTGCTGGAGCAGGGCGTAGCGCCCGAGTGCCAGTCGATGCAGAGCATCGGCTACAGACAGATGGTATGGTATCTTAACGGCAGTATGGATTACGCGGCTGCCGTAGACAAGCTGAAGCAGGCAACGCGTAACTTTGCCAAGCGGCAGATTACCTGGTATAAAAAAATGCCGTATATTCACTGGCTGCATTTGGATGAAGAGCCTGATTATAAGCAGGCAGTGGCAGAAATTTCCGAAATACTTGTAGAAAGTGGTATTTCGGTGTAAAATATAAGTATAAAGAGGAGTGTAGGTTTTTAGGAATCTGTGCTTCCGGAGATAACGAAAATGAGTAGGAGGGGCTTTTAATGATTACTTCAGTAAAACCCGCAATGAATTTGCAAGACAGCTTTTTAAACCATGTTCGCAAGGAAAACCTGGGTGTTATCATCTATCTGATGAACGGTTTCCAAATCCGTGGCTTAGTAAGAGGTTTTGACAACTTTACTGTTATTATTGAAAACGAAGGCAAACAGCAGCTTGTTTACAAGCATGCTATTTCCACTATTTCTCCGGCAACTAATATTACTATTATGCAGCCTGAGAAAAAAGAATATTAATAAAGTTATGATTATAAAGAAAAACGGCGCATAAGCGTTGTTTTTCTTTTTCTGAAAGAGATTGCATCCGGCAAAATTTACAAGCGGCGAATTTGCGGTATGGAGGCAGGTTTTTATGTTTGACTATCTGGCCTTGTTTCAGGAATATCTGACGGTAGAGCTGGGACTGGCAAAAAATACACAGCTGGCGTATATGCGTGATTTGCGCCTGCTGATGAAAAGCCTGCAGCTGAAGGCAGATGAGGAGCTGCTGCAGGTTTCGCGACAGCAGCTGATTGCCTATCTTGTGCGGTTGAAGCAGGAGGGGCGCGCTGCCTCGACGGTGGCACGCAAGCTGGCTTCGATTAAGGCGTTTTACCGTTTTCTTACGGCAGAGCGTTATATCCGACGCAATCCTGCCGAGGTGCTGGAGGCGGCGAGCAGAGGACTGCATTTGCCGAAGGTGCTGAGCGTTCAGGAGGTCGAAAGGCTTTTGGATGAGCCTAATTTGGGAACCTTGGACGGTTATCGCGACAAGACAATGCTGGAGCTTTTATATGCTACCGGCATGCGTGTGTCTGAGCTGGTAAATGTGCCGGTGAAAAATGTTGATATGAAGATGCAGTATGTCATTGTTATGGGCAAGGGCTCCAAGGAGCGTATGTTGCCGTTAGGCCGTACTGCGCTGCATTATCTGGAGCATTATTTGTCTGTGGTACGCCCGCAGCTTCTGCATGGCAAGCCTGATACGGCTGCAGAGCTTTTTGTAACCGGTTGGGGCGGGCCGATGACAAGGGAGCGTTTTTACGAAATTATTGTGGCATACGGCAAGAGCGCAGGCATCAGCAAGCGCGTTACACCGCATATGCTGCGTCATTCCTTTGCGACGCATCTTTTAAATAACGGCACCGACCTGCGCATAGTGCAGGAGCTTTTGGGACATGCAGATATTTCCACCACGCAGATATATACGCATCTTGATGTGGAGCGTTTGCGCGAGGTGTACGATAAAACGCACCCACGGGCTTAGAAAGGAGAACACCTATGACAAAAGCGAGCAAGAAAAAATCCTCCGGCAGTAAATATGCTGTGCTGATTTTAACAGCGGTTATTGCGATTGTTGCCATTGGCTGCGGACTTTTTTATGCCACCAGCAACAGCAAGAAGGATGTTTTGGACAAGAAGGGTGACGAGCCGCAGACGGTAAGTCTGCTGGATGAATCTATAGAAGCACAACGATTGTTGGATAATATTTTGCTGCAGAAAAATAATTGGCAGCTGATTGAAAATGATCATGGCAAAAAGGATGTTGAGGTTGAAGAATCCGGTGCCAAAGTGCAGATTAACCAGCGTGAGCTGGCAGTTGGCGTACCTTCCGGTACAAGCCTTGCCGGTGCCTGCGACTGGCTGCAGACAAAGGCTGAGCAGGCCGGACTGGTTTATATCAGCGGCAAGCCTGCCAAATATAAAAAATGGGATGCCTATAAGGCTGAAATTGGTATTAAGGTTAAGGCCGGTGCAGGCAGCAAGAGCTTTGTAACGGATACTGTGATTTTCTTCCATAACATTAACCTGACCAAGCAGGATAAGGATGTTAAGGATTTACCGGAGCAAAAGGCAGAAGAGGAGCAGCAGGGGATCGTCAGGCAATTCAGAGGAAAAGTAGCCATCGTTATTGATGACTGCGGTTATGATATGGCGCCGGTGCGCAAGCTGCTGAATACCGGGCTGCCGTTCAGCTATGCGATATTGCCGTATAAGCAGTACAGCAGCGATGTTCTGGAGATGGTGAAGGCTAAGGGGCGTGTGCCGATGCTGCACTTGCCGATGGAGCCTATTGACCGCAGTGCTATGAGCGAGGGCGCTGCTACTATCCGTACGGATTTGTCTGCGGCGGAGAAGCTGTCCCTGACGCGGCGTGCGCTTAACAGTCTGCCGGGAGTGATGGGTGTAAATAATCACCAGGGCTCGAAGGCGACTGCAGATAAGGATACTATGAGAGTTGTTTTGCAGGAGCTGCGTCGTCAGAAGCTCTTCTTTGTGGACAGCCGTACAAATTCTGCGTCGGTAGCACGCAATATGGCGCAGCAGCTGGATGTTTCTACTGCCCGCAATGATATCTTTTTGGATAACAGCTCTGACGTGCAGGCGATTCGTCAGCAGATATATAAGGCTTTCGCTATGGCGGAAAAGAATGGCAGCGTTATTGCTATCTGTCATGCCAGACCGAATACTGCCAAATGTTGGGAGATGTATGCGGCGGAGTTTAAGCGGACGGGGATAACCTTTGTGCCGGTGACGGAACTGCTGTATTAAATTTAGATTTGGAGTTAGATTCGGCTTCTTTCATAACTGAAAGAAGTTGGCAAGAAAGGTTTGCGCCTGATAACTGCGCAACCAACATATCGTTCCGCTCAGAAAAAATTTTCCCGTGCCCACAGGGCACAACGCAAATTTCGTGTGGAACCAGAACGAAGCGTCGCAAAAACTCGCGCAAAGCTTAGAGTTTTTGCAATATGAGTGCGGTGTAGCGCTCAAACAGTTGCGTCGTTTAGCGGTTCGTGTCAGACCAATCAGCCTCGCTCTTCGAGCTTGCTTCTTGGGACACTATCGCATGGCGCGCATGAGCCAATCAGCATCGCCCTGCGGACTCGCTTCTTGGATGAGCCCGCAGATGATTCCGGACACTCATTTGCTAAAATTGCTATTCCTTGCAAGATATTACCTCTCGCTCAATTTACTTGCCTTCTTATCAATCAGCATTGTTCTGCAGATTTGCTTTGACAAAAAAGATTGATACAACTATCTACACTCAAAAAAACTTCCCATAAACTTCAACGCGCCCCGCTTCATATTTCTATGAATCAGGGCGCGTTTTATATACAGACGGATGAAGTTCTGACTAAATCCTTACTTTAAATATTTTTGGATTAACTCCATATCAGGTGTTGTGTAATAAGTATTCTGGTTTGTAAAAATAACAAAGCCGGGTTTGCTGCCTGCAGGCTTCTTTACATAGCGTCTTTGTACGCAGTCGACCGGAACATTGCTGCCGTCGCGTGCCTTACTGAAATATGCTGCCAGCTGCACAGCAAGATCAATATCCTCCTGACGTGCTTCCGGCAGTGACGTTTTCAAAATAACATGCGAACCGGGGATATCCTTGGTGTGGAACCATAAATCTTTAGGATTGCCCAAGGTAAAGGTAACATAATCGTTCTGCTTATTATTCTTACCGATATACAAATCTGCTTCAGGATTTATACGAATATGCAGAGGCTGAGATTTTTGCAGTCCGGCATTTTTCTTCTTTTTATTCGTGTCCTTAAGCAAACCGCTGCCAAGCATTTCCTGATTAATCTCTTCAATTTCTTCCTTCGTTGTAGCGGTGAGCAGTGAAGCGTCCAAGCTTTCCAGATAAGCAAGCATTTCTTCCGTAGATTCCTGCTGGATACGTACTTCGGTTTGAGCGCGCTTGTACTTATTATAGCGCTTGTAATAGGCTTGTGCGTTTTCCGTAGGCGAAAGGATGGGGGAAAGGCTGACCGTAACCGGCTCGCCGTCATAAATATTGATCAGCTCGGCGCTTGTCTGGCCTTTTTTTATCTGGTAGATATTGGCCATGATAGTATCTGCCAGCATACGCTGTTCCTCGGCATTGGCTGCATGAGCTAAATCCTCTTGCAGGGCCTGTAGCTTTTTCTTGAGTTTGGCAGTTTCGCTGTTCACCAGCTTTTGCAGCTGTTCGTGACGCGGAAGCTGGATAGGCTTCAGGCTGACAGCAAAATTGAGCGCACTGTTGATATCGGTAAATTCTTTAACCTGCATGCCCTCCTGCACATTCTGCGGAGACAATACTAGCAAGGTTTTTACCTGATTAGTACGGCTGATGAGCGCATAGACAGGATGCTTGGCGGCCTGCATCTGCATATCTGCCTGCAGCTTGCCGATAACCTGCGCTAGGGACTGGCAGGTGGAGCTTTCCAGACGCACCTCCTGCGGCAGGATATCCGCAGCGGCTAAAAGCTCCAGTGTTGTCATTTTGCCGACACCGGTGGTAGCACTGATAAAGGCCTTGGCGAAGTTGGCTGCAGGCAGACTGTTGGCAGTCTGCACAATTTTTGCCGGGTCATCAGTCAAAAGGTTAAGACCTTCCTGCGGCGGGGGCGCAATATAGGCTTTGCCAGGAAGGATAGTGCGATAGCTGCTCTGGGCTGCGCTTACATGCTTCAAAGAGTCGATAATAACATCATCCTGCGTAAGAATGATATTGCTGTTTTTACCGGTAAGCTCAAAAATCAGCTTTTTGGTAATAATTTTACTGGAGGCACCTAAAAGATCTATTTCCAGTGTAATAATGCGGTCTAGGCCGCTTTGGCTGATTTTCGTGATACGTCCTTCTTCCAGATGCTTGCGCAGAAGCATACAGAAGGTGGGAGGAGTTTCCGGGTTTTCCGGCAGCTGCTGCGGCAGATAAAGCACACAGCTGCCGTTGTGCATATCCGCCAACAGACTGCTTGTATCGCGTGTTCTGCGGACGAGCAGCAGCAGTGACTGCGGATTAGGCATATATACCTTATATATTTTGCTGCCCAGCAGTTCTTCATTTAATGTATCTGTAAGAAGCTTTAAAGTTAAGCCTTCAATGTTCATAGGGACTCCTTTCGGTGCAGGCTCGGCAAAGTTTTTTGAACCTGCGAGAATACAATGCAATTTATTAATTTATCATATTATACTCCATTACCTGCAACAAGTATAGCAAAACAAAAATGGGCCATTTCTTTATCTAAGCGACGAAAAACGAAGAAAAATGCTGAAATCATTAGAGAAATATGGTATAATAAATTTTCAAGATAAGATTGAAGCAAAAAATACTTATCTTTTAAGCTGAAATAATATCACCTTTGCTGGTGAGGATGAAGGAGGAAGCCTGTGTTAAAAAGTATGACCGGTTTCGGCCGTGGTTCCTACGAGGATGCAGATTTTTCTGTTAACATTGAAATGAAAACCGTGAACCACCGGTATAACGAGGTTGCTATCCGTTTACCGCGATTTTTGAATCCTTTGGAGGATAAAATCCGCAAAACTATTTTAAAAACCGTTAGCCGTGGACGTATTGATGTGTTTATTACTGCTGATTATAATGTCAGCGGCAACTGTACTCTGAAGGTTGATAAAAACCTTGCTGCTGCCTATCATAAGGCATTGCAGGAGGTAGGCGTTGCTATCGGAGCCGACGCTGCAGGCATTAACGCTGCTGCAGAAATTCTCTATTTATCAAAATGCCCTGACGTGATTAACGTTAAGGAAGGCTTTTTTGATGTAGAAAGCGTTTGGCCCAAGGTTGAGCAGGCTGTTGAGCAGGCTGTTGCTAATTTGGTAGCTATGCGTGAAACAGAGGGTGGCAATATCTACGGTGATTTTATTTACCGTGCAGATCTGATTGCCGAAAAGCTGGCACAGATTGAGGAGCGTTCTCCCTTAGTTGTGGAAGAATACCAGGCTAAGCTGCAGGAGCGTCTGACTAATCTTCTAGCTGACAATAATATCAAGGTTGAGCCGGAGCGCTTGCTGCAGGAGGTAGCAATTTTTGCTGACCGCACCAGCATTACGGAAGAAATAGTCCGCTTGAAGAGCCATATCAAGCAATTCAAGACTATCATTGCTTCCGACCAGCCGGTAGGACGCAAGCTGGACTTCCTTATTCAGGAATTCAACCGTGAAGCAAATACTATTGCTTCCAAAGCCAACGATTATACTATGGCGCAGATAGTCGTAGAAATTAAGGCGGAAATAGAAAAAATCCGTGAGCAGATTCAGAACATCGAATAAAACTGGAGGAAGTTATGGATATAAAGCTAGTTAATATCGGCTTTGGCAACATTGTTGCAGCCAACCGCATTATTTCTATTATCAGTCCGGAATCGGCACCGATTAAACGTATTATCCAGGAAGCCCGCGATAAGGGCATGCTTGTGGATGCAACCTACGGACGTCGTACTCGTGCTGTAGTTGTTGTGGACAGCGGTCACATCATCCTGTCTGCGGTACAGCCGGAAACTGTAGCCAACCGTCTGGTAGCACAAACTGCTGATTCTGAAGAAGAGGAGTAATTGGATCATGAGCAACGATATTGATAATGTTACTCCTAAGGGAGTACTTCTTGTAGTATCCGGTCCGTCGGGAGCAGGCAAAGGAACTATTTGCCAGATGCTGAGAGACCAGCTGCCGGATTTAGGTTATTCTATTTCTGTTACTACACGCGCACCGCGCACGGGTGAGGTTGACGGAGAAAGCTATTTCTTCAAAACAATTCCCGATGTTAAGCAGATGATTGAAAAGGGCGAGCTGCTGGAATATGCCGAAGTATACGGCAATTATTACGGCACACCGCGCAAATACGTGGAAGAGCAGTTGGAATCCGGCCGTGACGTACTGTTGGAGATTGATATTCAGGGCGCTTTGCAGATTAAAAAGCGCTTCCCTGAAGGCGTATTTGTTTTCATCGTACCGCCTTCCTTAGATGAGCTTTCCGCACGTATTTATAAACGTGGTACAGACAGCGAGGATGTTATTAAGCGCCGTATGGCTTCCGCAGCCAGCGAGCTGACCTACGCAGCGGAATATGACTATATCATCGTTAATGATATTGCGGAAAAGGCAGCGCAAAAGGTACTTACAATTATGGAGGCTGAGCGTTACCGCGTAGCCAGAACATATTTTATTGTTGATAAGATTTGTAAAGCTAAAAAATAAATTTACATTATGCAGCAGTCTGCTGTGTGAACCATGAAATACTTAAAGGAGTGATTCTATAATGTCTATGGTAGATCCGTCTATTGACTATTTGGCAGAAAAAGTAGATAGCAAATACACTTTGGTTATTTTGGCAGCAAAAAGAGCACGCGAGCTCACTATTCCCGGTGTAAATTCCGCGGAAAAAGAGGTCAGCGCTGCGCTGAAGGAAATTGCTAACGATACTATTACCTACGAGCGTACTAAAAACGTATAACAGCGGGAGGGTAAAACCTTGTTAAAGGGCAAAAAAATTGTTTTGGGAGTAACCGGCGGTATTGCCGTTTATAAAGCTGTAGATCTTGTAAGCCGTCTGCGTAAGCAGGGCTGCGAGGTGCGTGTGGTCATGACCGAGCATGCGCAGCAGTTTGTTACTCCGTTAACCTTCAAGGAAATCAGCGGTAATGCTGTTGCTACCAGCATGTGGAACAGCAACCAGGAATTTAATGTTGAGCATATTGCTTTGGCAAATTGGGCAGATGCTTTCTTAGTTGCGCCTGCTACCGCTAATATTCTGGCTAAAATGACATATGGCATTGCGGATGATCTGCTGAGCACTACGCTTTTGGCAGCTCAGGCACCGATAGTTGTCTGCCCCGCAATGAATACCGGTATGTATCTTAATGCTGCAACTCAGGAAAATATCGCTAAGCTGCAAAGCCGCGGTATTACTGTAATGCCGCCTGCTTCCGGACATCTTGCCTGCGGCACCAGCGGCCCTGGCCGTCTGCCTGAACCGCAGCAGATTGTGGAGTTCATGAGCAGCTTTTTTGCCGGCCGTGAGGGCGATCTGCGTGGCCTGAAGGTACTCGTTACCGCAGCAGGTACACGTGAACCGATTGACCCCGTTCGCTTTGTCGGCAACCGTTCCAGCGGTAAGATGGGCTATGCCGTAGCTCAGATGGCTGCCGAGCGCGGTGCAGAGGTATTGCTTATCAGCGGTCCGTCTGCGCTTGCCGTACCGCCTAATGTGAAGGCTGTGCAGGTTGAATCGACCAATGAAATGCTGGATGCCTGCCTGGCAGCCTACGATGCAGTTGATATCGTTATTAAGGCAGCGGCTGTTGCCGATTACCGTCCGCGTGATGTGGCAGACCAAAAGATTAAGAAGAAAACAGACGATGCTCTGACTGTAGTTATGGATAAAAATCCGGATATCCTCAAAACCTTGGGTGCGAAGAAAACGCATCAGGTATTGGTTGGCTTTGCTGCAGAAACGCAAAACCTGTTGGCTAACGCCCGCGAAAAGGTAGTCAAGAAGAATCTTGATATGATTGTAGCTAACGATGTTACGGCTGCCGGTGCCGGATTTAACTCCGATACCAATATCGTTAAGTTCCTTTACGCCAACGGCGATGTATGCGAGCTGGAGCAGATGCCGAAGGTTGATGTGGCGAACCGTATTTTGGACGAGGCGTTGCGTATTCGTAGAGAGCGCGCTTGATAGAGCGCGTATAAGACCGCATCTGCGTCATGACCGCTCCTCGACGTACTAGAAGTACGTCGTCGTCGCAATCATTTAGCATCTGCAGCCTTCTCCGCGTTCTTTGGAGTAGGGATTGCAAGGATACGTATGCATTATGAATCCCTGTATAATAGAATTAAATTCTATTTAGTATCGGCCATTACGGAAAAGGCGTTTTCACATATTTTTCGTAAAAAAAGTACTTGTCATTATCTTGATTTTGTTATATAATGGCATCTGTAACCAATTTAATACAACTCATCAAGAGCGATGGAGGGAATGGCCCTGTGAAGTCGCAGCAACCATTGCAGCGTGACAGCTGTAAAACGGTGCTAAGTCCTGCAGTTTATCTGTAAGATGAGAATGCTAAGAGTAATAATTTAAGGCGTTCTCATAATGAGAACGCCTTTTCTTATACCATCTAAACACTCTCAACAACGTTTTTTATTTATGAAAGGAGCTACCAATGAGAAAATTATTTACTTCCGAATCCGTTACCGAAGGTCATCCCGATAAAATAGCAGACCAAATTTCCGATGCTGTGCTTGATGCCATCCTGGCTCAAGATCCTAAAGGCCGTGTTGCTTGCGAAACTATCGTTACTACCGGTCAGGTTCACATTTTCGGCGAAATTTCTACCCAATGCTATGTTGATATCGCACACATTGCTCGCGAAACTATCAACAATATCGGTTACAACCGTGCAAAATTCGGTTTTGACGGCAACACCTGCGGTGTGCTGATTTCCATCGACGAGCAGTCCCCTGATATCGCTATGGGCGTTGACAAAGCGCTGGAAGCTAAGGAAGGCCAGGCTGCTGAGGAAGAAACCGGTGCCGGCGACCAAGGTATGATGTTCGGTTATGCAACCAACGAAACCGAAAGCTACATGCCGATGCCTGCATATCTGGCTAACAAGCTGGCTCTGCAGCTGACCAAGGTTCGTAAGGAAGGCGTGCTGCCTTACCTGCGTCCGGACGGCAAAACTCAGGTTACCGTTGAATATGACGACGGCAAACCTGTTCGTGTAGATACTATCGTTATTTCTTCCCAACATGCACCGGAAGTTTCCAACGAGCAGATTCGCAAAGATATTATCGAAAAGGTTATTGCACCGATTGTTCCCGCAGAAATGCTGGATGCGGAAACTAAATACTACATCAATCCGACCGGCCGTTTTGTTATCGGCGGTCCTCAGGGTGATGCTGGTCTGACCGGCCGTAAAATCATCGTTGACACCTATGGCGGTATGGCTCGTCATGGCGGCGGTGCTTTCAGCGGCAAGGACCCCTCTAAGGTTGACCGCAGTGCTGCTTATGCTGCACGTCACGTTGCTAAAAATATCGTTGCCGCAGGTTTGGCAGATAAATGCGAAATCCAGCTGGCATACGCTATCGGCGTAGCACATCCGGTTTCCGTTCTGGTTGAAACCTTCGGCACCGGCAAAATCAGCGAGGACAAGATTGTTGAGCTGGTTCGTAAAAACTTCTCCCTGAGCCCGACCGGCATTATCCGTGAGCTGGATTTGCTGCGTCCTATCTACAAGCAGACTGCTGCTTATGGTCATTTCGGACGTACCGATGTAGATCTGCCGTGGGAGCATACTGAAAAGGCTGCTGCACTGCGCGAGCAGGCAGGCCTGTAAGATTAATTTAAAACTGTCGAAAGCACGCTGCTTGCAGCGTGCTTTTTCTATGCCTGCCTGTGGCTTTGCTCTTGCTAACTTATCTTGATAAGGGGTATAATATTATTATCTATAACTATAATTACTCCGTAATAAACTAAGCTAAAATTAAACTTACCCCATTATAATTTACCCCCAAGGGAATGGTGCAGGGAGGAAAGAAAGTGAATTTACAGAATCGCAAGGTTAAGATAGCATTTGGCCTGATGCTGGCGGTATGCGTAATTATCGGCTACCGTATTTACAGCAATATTCAGGCTGATAAGGCGCGTGCTGCCAGACTGTCGCAGGTACGCAATGTGGCGGTCGTTACTGCTCACCCCATAAGGCAGACGATTGTTCCCAGTCTGAGCTTTTCCGGCAGTTTGGACCCGGAATGGCAGGCAGAGGTTGCCGCTAAGGTGGACGGACGCTTGGAAAAGGTTTATGTCCGTAAAGGCGACCGTGTGAGCCGTGGGCAGGTGTTGGCAATTTTGGAGCAGGCTGATACCGATGCCAATCTGTTGAGCGCCAAGGGCAGCTTTTTGGATGCACAGACAAGCTTGCACAAGGCGGAAACAGATTTGCAGCGCTATGAAAAGCTATATGCTACGGGTGCTGTTTCGCAGCAGGTGGTGGATGATTACCGCTTTGCGCGTGATAATGCTGCAGCTAAGCTGGAGGCTGCCAGAGGCAGTCTGCGGGCGATGGAGTCTAAGTCTGAGGGCACGGTGCTGACAGCGCCGGCTGATGGCATTATTTCTAAGCGTTATTATCAGGAGGGCTATTACGCAAAGGCAGGTACGCCTATTTTTGCCGTTGCTGATATCTCTATGCTGAAAACTACGATTCATATTCCCGAAGGACAGATTGCCGGTGTACATGTCGGCAATGAAGCAAGTATTACCCTGCCTGCTTATCCCGGTAAAAAGCTGATAGGCAAAATTACCCGCATCGCTCCGGTTGCGGATTTGCCGGCGCATACTTTTGCGGCAGAGGTGAGCGTGGATAACAGCGAAGGTCTTTTGGCCGGCGTCTATGCCAACGTTACTCTTACAGCTTCACCTAAAGCTGATGTGCTGACTATTCCGGTGCAGGCTATTGTGATGCGTGATGACCAGCAGACGGTGTTTGTTGTTGATGATAAAGGCGTTGTACAGCGCCGTGTGCTGAATGTCGGCTATACGAATGATAAGCTTGCTGAAATAGTGAGCGGACTGGATGAAAATGATACTATTGTTACCGAAGGACATAACAAGCTGCGTGAAGGCAGCAAGATAGATTTGAAAAAGGCTGGTAAATAACGATGATTGGAACATTTATCAAGCGGCCGGTATTTACCACCATGTTTATTTTGCTGTTGGTGGTGTTCGGTATCCGCTGCTATCCGGAAATCGGCGTTGATTTGAATCCTGATGTTGATTTGCCTATTGTCAGCGTGCGTGTTACTTATAGCGGTGCTTCGCCGCAGGAAATGGAAACGCTGGTTACCAAGCCGATTGAGAACCGCGTCAGTCAGGTTTCGGGTATCAAGACGCTGTCTTCAACTGTGCTGGAAGGCTACAGTGAAACAGTTCTGGAATTTAATATCGGTGTCGACCCGCAGGTGAAGGCCAGTGAGGTGCGTGAAAAGGTTGCCAGTGTGCGCAAGGCTCTGCCTGATGATATCGACGAGCCGGTAACGCAGACTGTTGACATCAACTCCCGCGCGATTGTGGCCTATACCTTTGCTTCGCCTTCGCGCAGCCGTGGTGAAATCCGCCGCATTGTGGAGGATAATATTAAGGATGAGCTGCAGATGGTGGAGGGTGTTTCCGAGGTTACTGTTGTCGGTGCCAGCCAGCGTGCTATCCGCATTGTGCTGAAGCCGGAAAAGCTGGCGGAATACGGTATTGCCTATCAGACAGTGCGCAGTAAGCTGAACGCCAATAACTATAATACTCCCGGCGGTAAGGCGAAAAATGACGCTATGGAAATCACTGTGCGTACCTTAGGCAAGTATAACAATATTAATGATATCAAGCAGGTGGTAGTTGCTAATCATACCGGCCGTCCTGTTTATATCAGTGAAATTGCCGATGTGCTTGATTCCTGGGAGGATGAGGATACCTTTGCCAGTGCTAACGGTGTTCCTTGCGTTATGACCTTTGTGCGCAAGCAGTCCAAAACCAATACTGTTGATGTTACCGATAATGTCAATGCCAAGATGGAGGAGCTGAAGCACAGCAATCTGCCGCCCGATATCATTGTTGATAAGGTGCGCGACCAGTCCAACTATATACGCGACAATATTGCGGATGTCTGGAATGCGATTCTTTTCGGCGGTTTTCTGGCGCTTTTGATAACATATTTATTCCTGCGCAATTTCCGTGCGACTATTATCGGCGGTCTGTGTATTCCTACGTCTATTATCGCCACCTTCTTTATGATGAAGGTTATGGGCTTTACATTGAATAATATGTCGCTGATGGCTTTGAGCCTGGCAGTCGGCATTTTGATTGATGATGCGATTGTAGTAATTGAAAATATTTTCCGCCATATTGAGATGGGACAGACGCCGTTTGTGGCAGCCAAGGAAGCGACGGAGGAGCTGACGCTGGCGATTTTGGCGACGTCCCTGAGCTTAATGGCTGTATTTGTGCCTATCGGCAATATGGGTGAAACCATCGGCCAGTTCTTCAAGCAGTTCGGTCTGACGGTTGCTTTTGCGGTAGCGTTCTCTACTATTGTAGCCTTTTCGCTTACGCCAATGGTTTCGGCGTACTGGATTAAGGCAGAAACCGAGGAGCAGAGCAGCAAGGAGCGCACGCATTTTGTGCAGAGGGCTCTCGATAAATTTGAAGCAGGCTTCCAGTCCGTGCGTGAAATGTATGACAGCTTAATGGCCTGGGCTTTGGAAAGACCTAAGAAGGTTGTTGCCGTAGGCATCATTTCGCTGTTGCTGAATTTGCTGCTGCTTCCATTTGTGGGTACGGAATTCCAACCTACATATGATTCGGGTGAATTCAGCGTCAATGTTAAAGCGCCCATCGGCACCAGTTTGCAGAAAACTGTAGAGCTGGCCAAGCCGTTGCAGCAGGAGATTTCGCAGTTGCCGGAGGTCAAAATCGTGGCGCTTAATATCGGCAACGGCCGCAATCCTGTTAACCAGGGTTCTCTGGATATCCGCCTGAAGCCAAGCAATGAGCGTGAACGCAGCATGCAGCAGATAATGGATGATTTGCGCGGACGCTTCCAAAATGTTGAAGGCCTGAAGGTTACCGTTGTATCAAACCAGGGCGGTGGCCGTGGTGACAGCCGTCCGGTGCAGATTGGTCTGCGCGGCAGCAATATCAAGGAGCTGAAAAATTACGCTCAGCAGTTGGCAGATATGATACGCCGGACTGAGGGTGCGACCGACGTTGATATATCCGATTCGGAAGAGCAGCCGGAAATCGTGGTCAAACTGGACCACGCCAAGGCCAGTGAATTCGGTCTTGATGCTACGGAGGTTGGCAAGGTTATCGAAATGGCTATTATGGGCAAAAGCACCAGCAACAGCTATACCATCGGTGACAATGACTATGATATTATTTTGCAGCTGGAGCAAAGTCAGCGCACTAATATCAATGATGTTATGAACCTGCGCATTTCTTCTTCCGCAGGTCAGTTCATCCGCTTGGGGGATATCGCAGATGTGCGCTACGGCAGCGGTCCTACACGCATTGAGCGTGAGGATAAGCAGCGTCAGATCGTTGTTTATGCCAACACAGTAGGTATTTCGCCCGGTGATTTAATCGGCAAGGTGCGCGATGAATATATTCCTGAGCTGAATTTGCCGCCGGGATATAACTATAAGATGATTGGTCAGGCCGATAACATGGCACGCTCCTTTAAAGAGGTTTATAAGGCCGTTATTCTGGCCATAGTTGTAGTATACATGGTGCTGGCGGCGCAGTTCGAAAGCTTTTCGCAGCCGCTGATTATCATGGTATCATTGCCGTTTGCGATTATCGGCGCTATCCTGGGCCTGCTTGTTGCAGGACAGACGGCGAACATGATGAGCATGATTGGCTTTACCATGCTTCTGGGTCTTGTTACCAAAAATGCTATTTTGCTGATTGACTATGCCAACCAGGAGCGTGAAAAGGGCATGTCTATCCGTGAAGCAGTGCTCTTGGCCTGCTCGCTGCGTCTGCGTCCTATTCTTATGACAACATTGTCTACGATACTTGGTATGCTGCCGATTGCTCTCGGCATCGGCGAGGGTGCGGAGCTGCGCCAGTCTATGGGCGTGGTGCTGATAGGCGGCTTAACAACCTCCACCTTACTGACGTTGGTGGTTGTTCCGTTGATTTATCTGCTCTTTGAGGAGTGGAAGGCGAAAAACTATGTGCAAAGAGGAGAATAGGAGTGAAACAGTTGACACCGAAGGCCTTTGCCGATTATCTGGCAGAGGCTGCAGAAAAAATCCGTCAGGATGGTTTCAGTATTGTTAAGGATAAGCCGATAAATTATGGCCAGCAGATTGCAGTACAGTTTTGTGAGGCTAAGGCATCCGTGAATATATATAACGGCAAAAAAGGACTGACGCATGTTTATAACGGTGACAGTGCCTTAAAGCAAAGATTAATGCTGTTGCTGGAGGGAGTGCAGAATGCGTCTGAGGAGCTGCAGCCTGCAGCCGCAGGAGCAACAGTAAGCAACGGCCTGTGGGCAGGCAGTGATGAATCCGGCAAGGGTGATTTCTTCGGCAGCCTGGTTGTGGCGGCCACAGTAGTGGACAACACAACGGCAGCTAAGCTGCAGGCTGCAGGCGTTAAGGACTGTAAGCTGCTGACTGATAAAAAAATCCTTGAGCTGGAGGATGTTATCAAGGCAACCGTTGTTGATTATAGTGTGCTGGAGCTGAAGCCGAAGATTTATAATCTGCGCTATGAGCAGGTAGCGGCTGCCGGAGGCAAGCTCAACCAGCTTTTAGGCTACGGACATGTGGCGGCGCTCAGTCAGGTGCTGGAGCGGCAAAAGGATTGCCACAGCGCTTTGATTGACCAGTTTACCCAGTCTACGGTAAATTTAAAGGCTTTGCAGCAGCGCTTCCCCGGCTGCAGCGTGCGCCAGCAGCCTAAGGCAGAAAGCAACCTGGCGGTTGCCGCTGCGTTGTTGTTGAACTCGATGATAACAGTCTACGCCGAGGCTGAACGCAAGCGAGCCGACGAACAATCCTCTACCGGACGCAAGCACCTTGCGAAAATCCTGTCCCTCGACGCAAAGCCATGATCGTTACCAGATTGAGAAATGACGAGAGTAACCCGATGACCGACTACTTTTCCAGCAAAAGCGTGAGCACTGTGATTGGGGGATTCTCCTACCACACGCGCGACCTATTCTCCGAGATACGCATATGCTGCCAATATGCCAGAAACGGCCTATTTAAGTGAGATCAACGATGAGTACGAATATCGCGGGAATCTCGGTAAACCGCGGCTAGTACCTTGGAGAGAGCAGTTACAGAGGGTGAATCATTCAGAAAGTTCCTATTTATGATCGCGAACAGACTTTGGGATTACGACAGCACCGCAGGCAACAAGACAAATATCTGCTTCAAAGCGCACGCCACCGAAACCGAGGACGAGTAAATTGTTATCAAGGGAGAGTTTATTGTCGTGATTTACTTGGGGAAGTCCATCATCCTATTCGGTGATACCTGTCCGATAAAGATGTGCTTGCTGCACTCGTAAGTCGTCTCAAATTATATAACATAAATTTGCCTTATTTTCATTTTATCCTTATTCAACAATGTCTCCCCAACCAACCGGAATAATATTTTCTTTTCTCATCCAAATCAAGGCTTTCATTACGCGATCCCGATATTTATACTTATGAGGATCCCAAGCTAAAAAATCTGCCTTCAATAATTCATCTGTGATCTCCTGTTGTCGAATAATTCGATTATTCCATACGGCATAAAGCGTTGCAACAATCTCACATTGCTCCATTGTTGCTTTATGGAATTTGAATAGGAAGGTATCAATCATGTCGCATTCGGTCGGAAAATTCTTGCGAAACAGATCGTCAAGCTCCTCCGCAGACGACAAGGGGATATATTGCACAGCTTTGTTGTCGGTATGCTGTTGAGAGATATCATAAAAATGATATTGCTGCAACATCGTCTCGACTCTTTTGAGCAGGATTCCATCGTATGGACCTGCGGTTTGTCGTATGTAATTGGAGCGCAGGTTCAGCAGACATACATGCTCAACCAAATAAAGCAATTTTTGAAATTTTACTCTTCCAAAATCTTTCATGTTGCATGTATTGATGATATGTCCGGCGAGGATTGCTTTATCCATGTCGGTACAATGTTTTGAGGATCGTTGATTCTGTACGGCGTTAAAGACAAATTCCGGAGTGCGGAACTTTTCGGGTAACTCTCTGAGCGTTACATTTGCCTCATAAATGGACATCTGCTCGTCTGTTTCAGGGAATAAGTATCCCGTGGATTTCAAGAGGTCTTTAATATACGCCTCATCTGTTTGACGCTTCTTTTCCATCTTTAATATCATTTGTCCATTTCCAACAGCTGAATCTGTTGACGTAACTTCTTCATGGCCCGTGACTTTATTTGACGTGCGTTGTCGGCGGTTATTCCATGTCTTGTACAGAGCTCCTGTAAAACAGTTCCAGGCAAATACTTGGTTCCATCCTCATACATCAAGTATGTCAACAATATGTCTTTTTCCCGGTCGGATAGCATTTCGAGAGCCTGAGTTAGCAATAAATGCAGGGGTGATGATGTCGTAGACTCATCCTCCTCCGAAGAAAATTCGGGTATCGGTTCGACTGTGGTTTGTGTGTGGTCATTCCATTCTTTCAGCAAGTCGAATGCCGTGTTTCTGGCGATGCCGGAGATCCAGGTCGAAACCTTTCCTCTGATAGGATCGTAGGTTGGATGAACGTATATTTTAATCATGGTCTGCGAGAAAAGTTCCTCGACAAATTGTTCTTTATTCCGGCGGACCAATTTACTGCCAGCGTCGCAGCATAAGGACCAGATTAATTGTGCATATCGGTCATATAACACACGATATGCCGCATGTGCAAGATCATCTTTGGCGGCAATCAGTGCAAACAATTGACCGTCGCTTATATTTTTAAGGTCTGGGACATATTCTCCATCTGCAATCATGCTGCCACTCTTATAAAATATACTGAAAACCGTGACACTTTCTACAAAGATAGTATTTTGTCACGCTTTTCTGTATACTAAAATAAAAAAGCATGAGTAAAACACCAATATCAGTGAAGAATCAAAACCTCCTTTGGGCAATATCAGGAGGACGTTGTGAGTATGAGGGTTGCAATACGCCCCTATACATGGATATACTCACGAAAAAGAAGTACAACAAAGCATACATAGCGCATATTGTGGCGGATAGCCTCGACGGGCCTCGAGGAGACCCCGAACGCTCTGAAAAAATGGCCAATGAAATAAGTAACCTGATGCTGCTTTGCGATCCGCATCACACCTTAATTGACAAGGATGTTGCCAATCATCCCGAAGATCGATTGGTTGAGATGAAGCGCAAACACGAAGAACGTATCGCCCGTATTACAGCTATAGCTCCGGAAAAAGAGTCGGAGATCATCCTTTACGGTGCGAATATCGGGAAACACGCTTCACCGTTGAGCTATGCCGAGGCATGTCGGACTTTAACGCCGAACTTTTATCCGGCCAGCAGTACGGCAATTGAAATAGGATTGAAGAATTCGTCCATGACCGATTGCTCCGACGCCTATTGGAATGCAGAAGAAACCAATCTGTGTGAACAAGTGAAAGAACAGATCCTGCCACGAATGCGCAGAGGCGAAGCAAAGCATTATTCGGCCGGGGAGGACCCGGTCAATAACCACTGCGCCATGACGGGAACTCCTAACAGAACTTTTGACTTGGAAGAAGACGTTTATCTCTAAGAGTATAGAATATCAGCGCGATGTGGT
>OGXG01000366.1_pt1 | contig 25387 bp, 27 predicted proteins | sample 1576251 | NCBI WGS metagenome assembly OGXG01 (sample SAMEA3541533, study PRJEB24748) | human gut metagenome | biome: human gut; feature: human-associated habitat; material: faeces | place: China | collected 2012
TTTTTTTATGTAAAAAAAGAAGTAATTATTTTACTTCCATAGTATTTACTTTTTTTGTTAATCTTGATTTTTCTCTATTAACTTTATTTTTATGTACTAAACCTTTAACACCAGCATTGTCTAAAGATTTGATTGTTTTCTTTAAACTTTTTTCTGCTAATTCTTTATTTCCTGCTAATACTGCTTTATCTGTTTCTTTAATGGCATTTTTAACAGTTGATTTTAGTTGTTGATGTGCTAAAGTTGTCTTTCTAATTTGAACTATTTTTTTCTTTGCATTTTTAACGTTTGCCATAAAAATTTCATCTCCTTCCAAAACTACTTATAATTTTATCAAAAAAATATAAAAAAAGCAAATATTTTCCTTATTTTTTGTGAAAAATATTAGTGGTGATATATATGGGTCATGAAATTGATTTAAAAAGGTATGATATTAGAACTGATTTGGTTATTGATACAATTGATAATAATGATGATAATATTGATACTTTAGTTGAAGTTCAAGGTGATATTAAGATTACAAAAGTAACAGTGGATGATAATGTTAGTAGGATTATTGGAAAGAAAAAGGGAAGATATATTACAATTGAATTTGATGATGTTACTGATACGGATAATAAGAATAAAGTAGAGGATATTTTTACTTTAGAACTTAATGATATTTTTGATATTAGTAAAGTTAATAGTGTACTTATAATTGGACTTGGTAATAGAGATAGTACTCCTGATAGTTTGGGGCCTAAAGTAATTGATGATATTGTTGTAACTAGACATTTATTTTTACTTGGAGAAGATGTTAGTGATGGTGTTAAGTGTACTTCTAGTTTTAGTCCTGGAGTTATGGGAAATAATGGTATTGAGACCTTTGATATTATTTCTTTGTTATGTAAAGATGTTAAACCTGATTTAGTAATTATTGTTGATGCTCTTGCTGCTTCAAATATTGGGAGGGTTAATAAGTGTATTCAAATCACTGATAGTGGTATTCATCCTGGTAGTGGTGTTGGTAACATGAGAAAAGAGATTAGTTTTGATACTTTAGGTGTTCCTACTATTGCTATTGGTATTCCTACGGTTGTTGAGTCTTCTATTATTGTATATGATACGATGAATTATTTATTCAAACATATTTCTTATATTAAAAATAATGCAAATATGAATAAACTTATTGTTAATAGATATAATTATAAAAATAAAATTGATTATAGTGATTTGTCTTATGATGAGAAAAGGAATTTTGCTGGTTTATTTGGTACTTTATCTGATAGTGATAAGAAGAGTCTTATTAATGAGGTTCTTAACGGGCTTGATTATAATTTTATTGTTACTCCTAAGGAAGTTGATTTTCAAATAGATAGGCTTAGTAGTGTTATTAGTAGTGGTATTAATGGATATATTCATGGTACTAAGGTGTCAAATTAGTGTAATATTCTTTACTTTTTTATTTTTTCTATTATATAATGATAATAGGAGAGTGATGTAATGAGATGTGTAGGAACTGTAAGTAGAGGTATTAGAACAGGTGTTATTAAAAATGGGGATAATTTAGAAGATATTGTTGTTAATTCTGTTCTTAGAGCTAGCTTGAGTGATGGATTTGATATTAAAGACAGGGATATTATTGGAATTACTGAAGCTGTAGTTGGTATAGCTTATGGTAATTATGTTACAGTAGATGATATTGCTACTGATATTAGAAGTAAATATCCTGATGGGGAAATAGGTCTTATATTTCCTATTCTTAGTAGAAATAGGTTTTCAATGATTTTGAAGGGTATTGCTAGGGGTAGTAAAAAAATATATATGTTATTATCTTATCCATCTGATGAAGTTGGTAATCATTTATTTAATGATGAATTGTTAGAAGAATATAATATTAATCCTTATAGTGATTCTTTTGGTATTGATACTTATGATAAGTATTTTAGGGGTATTGTACATGAATTTACTGGGGTTAATTATATTGATGTATATAGTGAAATATGTAAGAATGAGGATTGTGATATTGAATTTATTTTTTCTAATAATCCTAAGGAAATTTTTAAATATACTAGAAATGTATTGGCTTGTGATATTCATACTAGGGAAAAAACTAAGAAGGCTTTAAGAGATGCTGATATTTTATATGGTCTTGATAATATTATGAATAATAGTATTAATGGTAGTGGATTTAATCCTAAGTATGGTCTTTTGGGTTCTAATAAGAGTACTGATGAAAAACTTAAGTTATTTCCAAAGGATGGTGAAGAACTTGTATATAATATTCAAAAAAGGATTAAAGATGAAACTGGTAAAAATGTTGAGGTTATGATATATGGAGATGGAGCTTTTAAGGATCCTGTAGGTAAGATATGGGAACTTGCTGATCCGGTTGTTTCACCATTTTATACTAGTGGTTTAGAGGGAACTCCTAATGAGATTAAACTTAAATATATATCTGATAATGTGCTTAGTAATCTTAGAGGGGAAGAACTTAATAATGCTATGAAAGATGAAATAAGAAAGAAAGAAGATAATTTAGTAGGACAGAATAAAAGTCTTGGTACTACGCCAAGAAGAATTACTGATTTGGTTGGTTCTCTTTGTGATTTGACTAGTGGTAGTGGTGATAAGGGAACACCAGTTGTATATATTCAAGGTTATTTTGATAACTATGCTAATGAATAAGGAGATGATTATAGATGAAGATTGCAATTAATGGTTTTGGTAGAATAGGTAGACTTGTATATAGATTAATGGAAGAAGATGACTTTTTTGATGTTGTAGCTATTAATGATTTATCTAGTAGTGAAGAACTTGCATATTTGCTTAAATATGATAGTACACATAGAAATTATGATAAGGAAGTTACTTATGATGATGATGGTATTATAGTTAATGGTAAAAAAACTAGAATATATGCTGAAGCAGATCCTTCTCTTCTTCCTTGGAGAGAACTTGGTGTAGATTTGGTTTTTGAATGTACTGGTAGATTTACTGATTTAGATAGTGCTATGCTTCATATTAAAGCTGGTGCTAAAAAGGTAATTGTTAGTGCTCCTTGTAAGGGTGATGTTAAAACCGTTGTATATAATGTTAATGATGATATTATAGATAATGATGATAAGGTTATTTCTGCTGCTTCTTGTACTACTAATTGCTTGGCTCCAGTCCTTAAGGTACTTGATGATAATTTTGGTATTGCGAGAGGTTTTATGACAACTGTTCATGCTTATACTAATGATCAGGCAACTCTTGATGTTCCTCATAAGAAGGGTATAAAGGCTAGAAGAGGTAGGGCTTGTGCTATTAATATAGTACCTACTAGTACTGGAGCTGCTAAAGCTATTGGAAAAGTTATTCCTTCACTTGATGGCAAGTTAGCAGGAGGGGCACTTAGGGTACCTGTACAGGATGGTTCTCTTGTTGATTTATCATTAGAATTATTAGAAAAGGTTACTGAAGAAGAGGTTAATAGTATGTTTTTAAATAATGTTAATGATACTTTAAAAGCTACTTATGATCCTATTGTTTCTTCTGATATTATTGGTAATAAATGCGGTAGTTTGGTTGATTTATCTTTAACTAAAGTACTTGAAAGTGATGGTAAGCAAATGGTTAAGGTTGTTGCTTGGTATGATAATGAGATGGGATATTCTATGCAGATGGTTAGAACTGCTAAGAGATTTTTGAGTAAATAAGGGCTTTTGGAAGTCCTTTTTTTCTTCTTTAAATTACTTGACAACAGGTTAATTCTAAGATACAATTAATTTGTATAGTTTAAATTAAAATTTTATAATTTTTTCTATAAATGTATTAGAATGGAGGTTTATAATGAATAATACAGTGTTCTCCATTTTTCTATTCATTCTTGGGTTAATTATAGGATTTGTAGTTGTTTTTATTGTTAATTTTTTAAAGAAGAAAAGTGATAATAAGAAAGCTGATTCTATAATTGAGACCGCTAAAAAAGATGCTGATAAAATTAAAAGGGATTCTTTATTTGAGACTAAAGAGGAAATACATAAACTTAAAATTGATGCTGATAAAGAAATTAAAGAAAAGAAGAGTGAAATTAAAGAACAGGAAGATAGATTACTTCAAAGGGAAAACAATATTGATCGTAGGGATTTGGCTCTTCAAAATAGGGAGTCTTCTCTTGATGAGAGAGAAAATAATTTATTAGTTAAACAGCAAAAAATTCAAGAATCTAAAGAAGAAGTGGAAGATATTAAAAGACGTGAGCTTGAAGAACTAGAAAAAATAAGTAAATATACTAAGGAACAGGCTAGAGATGCTGTTATGAAAATGGTTGAGGATAAAATGTCCAAGGAAATAGCAACATATATTAAAGAGGCAGAAGCAGAGGCTAAACTTAATGTTGATGAAAAGTCTAAAGAGTTATTAGTTGGTGCTATGCAAAAATATGCTGCTGATATTACTTCTGAGCAGACTGTTTCGGTTATTAATTTGCCTAATGATGAAATGAAGGGTAGACTTATTGGTAGAGAGGGTAGAAATATTAGAACTATTGAGTCTGTTACGGGTGTTGATTTGATTATTGATGATACTCCTGAGGCTATTGTTATATCTAGTTTTGATCCTTTGAGAAGAGAAATTGCTAGACTTGTACTTGAAAGCTTGATTAAGGATGGTAGAATTCATCCTGCTAGAATTGAAGAGTTATATGCTAAGACTTGTAGTGATATGAAGCAAACTATTAGAGAATATGGTAAAAATGCTTTGTACGAACTTGCTTTATCTAAAATGGATCCTGAACTTGTTGAGATTGTTGGTAGACTTCATTTTAGAAGTAGTTATGGTCAAAATGCTTTAAATCATTCTATGGAGGTTGCTAATCTTGCTGGGCTTCTTGCTTCTGAACTTGGTGAAAATGTTAATTTAGCTAAGAGAGCAGGACTTCTTCATGATATTGGTAAAGCTATTGACTTTGAGATGGAAGGTTCACATGTTAAAATTGGTGTTGATTTAGCTAAGAAATATGGAGAGGATCCGATTGTTATTAATGCTATTGCATCTCATCATGGTGATACAGCTCCTACAAGTGTTATTGCATCGATTGTGGCTATAGCTGATGCTATTTCGGCTTCGAGACCTGGAGCTAGAAATGATTCTTCTGAAAATTATATTCAAAGATTAGAACAACTTGAGGATATTGGCAATAAGATTGATGGTGTAGAAAAGGCTTATGCTGTGCAGGCTGGTCGTGAACTTAGGGTTATGGTTAAGCCTGAAGAAGTTGATGATTTGACTGCTCATCAAATTGCTAGAGAAATAAAAGAAAAAATAGAAAATGAACTTAAATATCCTGGTACCATTAAGGTTACTGTTATTAGAGAGACTAGAGCACAGGAAGAGGCTAAATAGTCTCTTTACTTTTATATTTAAAAATGTTATACTTTAGTAGTAAGGAAGTATTGATATGAATAGTTTTAAAATTGAATGCAATGAAAATGTAGATAATTATTATAATGATGTTGTGGTTAATAGTTGTCATAATGATATAGAATTATCAAATGATAATATATATGAAATTGATGGTATTGATTATTTTGGTGAAACGATTGAAAAATACTATACAATATGTCCTAATTGTGGGTATATGGTTTTTATTAATAGTGATGGACTTGATGAATCAATTAAGAAAAATGCTAAAGATAAGAATAGTAAGCAAATGTATTTATTTGCTAAAAATAAACTTAAATCTGAATATATACATCTTAATTATTTGGAAAGGAATATGGGAAAAAGAAGAGTTCTTAAATAATACAAGGAGGAAATATGGGTTTATTTAATAAGATTAAGAATGCTTTTAGTAAGGATAAAGAGGCAGTTAAATATGATGAGGGGCTTAGTAAAACAAGACGTGAGTTTGCTACTGAACTTAGTAATTTATCTCGTAAATATAAGAATATAGATGAGGATTATTTTGAAGAATTAGAAAATATTCTTATTATGGCTGATATTGGTGTTAATACTGTTATGAAATTTGTTGATAAGCTTAAACATAGGGTTCGTGAAGAAAAGATTACTGATAGTAATGTTTTAAAAGAAATTATTGTTGATGAGCTTTTAATTATGTATGTTGATAATGGTGTTATGAGTAGTAAGATTAATTATAATGATAATGGTCCTACGGTAATATTATTTATTGGTGTTAATGGGGTTGGTAAAACTACTAGTATTGGTAAGATTGCCAAGAAACTTATAAATGATGGTAAAAAAGTTTTACTTGCTGGTGGTGATACTTTTAGAGCTGGTGCTACTGAACAATTAGTAGAATGGGGTAAGAAGATAGATGCTCCTGTTGTTATTAGTAAAAGTAAAGATCCTGGTGCTGTTATATATGATAGTATAGATAAGGCTATAAAAGAGGAATATGATGTTGTTCTTATTGATACTGCTGGTAGACTTCAAAATAAAGTTAATCTTATGAATGAACTTGGTAAAATTAATAATGTTATTAAAAAACTAATACCTGATGCTCCTCATGAAACTTTATTAGTAGTGGATGCTACTACTGGTCAAAATGGTATTAATCAAGCAAAGGCTTTTAGTGAGGTTACGGATATTACAGGTATTGTTCTTAGTAAACTTGATGGTACTGCTAAAGGGGGAATTGTGCTAGCTATTAAAGAAGAGGTTGGCATTCCTGTTAAATTTGTTGGTCTTGGTGAAGGTGATGATGATTTAGAATCATTTGATATAGAAAAATATGTTTATGGTTTATTTAAAGATTTATAGAAAGGGTGATTGTGTTGGATAAGAAGAAGAGTACTAAGAAAAAAGAAGAAAAATATAAATTTATTGATACGAATAAATTAAGAAAGATGGAACTTATTATTTCTATATTTGTGGGTATTATATTTTTGGCACTTCTTGTTTGTGCTATAATTAATAAAGTATTTATACCTGCTGCACTTATTTCATTTGCTTTACTTTTATTTTGTGTATGTTATTATTATATAGAAGATGAAAGTAAGAAAAAACTTGTATATATTTTGTTTGGAGTTGGGGTACTTCTAATTATTATTGAAGTTATTTATACCTTGGTTAATATTATATAATGGATAAAAGAAATTATTTGATTATTTTATATGATTTTTATGGTGAGCTGCTCACAGAGCATCAGAAGAGCGTGTACGAGGATGTTGTGAACAATGACATGTCTTACTCAGAGATAGCGAGACTCAACAACATAAGCAGACAGGGCGTATATGATATGGTAAGGCGCTGTGATAAGATCCTCGAGGAGTATGAGGAGAAGCTTATGCTGGTACATAAGTTCATGAAGGCACAGGAACAGGTTCAGAAGATCAAGGAATGTGCGGATGAGCTTAAGACGATGAACTCGGATGAACGGCTTGCGGGCAGAATTGAAGATATAGTGAATTATTCAGATAAGATACTCGAAGATTTCTGATGATAGATAATATCAGAAGGGAGAATGTCTATGGCATTTGACAGTTTATCAGATAAACTGCAGAACGTTTTTAAGAAGCTGAGAAGCAAGGGCGTACTTACTGAGGATGATGTCAAGGAGGCTATGAAGGAAGTCAAGAGAGCACTTCTCGAGGCGGATGTCAACTTCAAGGTTGTTAAGTCATTTGTCAAGTCGGTGAGTGACAGAGCTGTAGGAGAGGAAGTTCTCAAGGGCCTGAATCCTGGACACATGGTCATCAAGATCGTCAAGGAAGAGATGGATAAGCTCATGGGCTCTGAGATGACAGAGATCAAGCTCAGACCATCCAATGAGATCACGATCATCATGATGTGTGGACTTCAGGGAGCAGGTAAGACCACCACGGCGGCAAAGCTTGCGTATCAGTTCAAGAACAAAGGCAAGAAGCCACTTCTTGTGGCATGTGATGTATACAGACCGGCGGCTATCAAGCAGCTGCAGGTGAATGGTGAGAAGGTTGGAGTTCCTGTGTTTGCCATGGGAGACAACAACAAGCCACTGGATATTGCGAAGGCAGCTATACAGCATGCGGCCAAGAACAATATCAATCTCGTATTTCTCGATACAGCAGGCCGACTTCATGTTGATGAAGACATGATGAATGAGCTTGCAGAGATAAAGGCGAATATAGATGTTGCATACACGATACTCACCGTCGATTCCATGACAGGTCAGGATGCGGTAAATGTTGCGACATCATTCAATGATAAGATAGGTATAGATGGTGTCATCCTCACAAAGCTGGATGGTGATACCAGAGGCGGTGCCGCACTGTCGATCAAGGCAGTAACGGGCAAGCCGATCCTGTACTCAGGTATGGGAGAGAAGCTTACCGATCTGGAGCCATTTTACCCGGATCGTATGGCGAGCCGAATCCTCGGAATGGGTGATGTAGAGTCACTTATTGAGAAAGCCCAGTCGGCCATTGACGAGGAGAAGGCCAAAGAGATGGAACAGAAGTTCCGCAAAGCAAGTTTTGATTTCAACGATTTTCTTGATCAGATGGCTCAGCTTGAGCAGATGGGCGGCATGCAGGAGATCCTTTCCATGATGCCTGGCATGGCAAGTCAGATGAAGAATGTTGAGATAGATGAGAACGCTGCTAAAACACCAAAAGCAATCGTTCTGTCCATGACACCTAGAGAGCGTTCACTCCAGGATCCGATATCGCCGTCAAGAAAGAAGCGTATCGCAGATGGAGCAGGTGTCCAGATAGCAGATGTGAATCGCTTCCTTAAACAGTTTGAACAGTCTAAGAAGATGATGAAGCAGATGTCAGGCATGATGGGCGGAAAGAGAAGACGCGGTGGTTTTAAAATGCCTTTTGGCTTAAGATAATTAATATTTAGGAGGAACAAGAACAATGGCAGTAAAGATTAGATTAAGAAGAATGGGTTATAAGAAGCATCCTTTCTACAGAGTAATCGTAGCAGATTCAAGATCACCAAGAGATGGTAGATTCATCGAGGAGATCGGAACATATGATCCTAACCAGGAGCCATCTGTAGTAAAGATTGACGAGGAGGCTGCAAAGAAGTGGTTAGCTACAGGAGCACAGCCAACTGAGTCAGTTGCAAAGTTATTAAAGCAGGCAGGTATCGAGAAGTAATTTTACGGATGTATCAGCTTTTCTATGAAAAGCTGATATGCAGCGCCAGCCATCGACGAAGTCGATTTTGCATGGCTGGTGTTCCATTTGGGAGGTATAGAGATGAAAGATTTAGTAGAAATCATTGCAAAGTCCCTAGTAGATCATCCTGAGCAGATAGCTGTAACCGAGACTGAAGAAGACGGCATAATAAAGATAGACCTTACAGTCGCACCAGAAGACATGGGTAAGGTAATCGGCAAGCAGGGCAGAATAGCCAAATCCATCCGTACAGTTGTCAAGGCAGCTGCTTCAAAGGGTGATAAGAAGGTTGTCGTTGATATTAAGTAGAACTGCATAGGCAGGATAAGTGGTATTTCTTAATCTTCATATGACAGAGGATTTTATTACCGAGTTAAGAGGGGGAGTTTATACTCCCCCTTATATTATATGTCACAGGCGTAGGCCTGATGACCTACGCGCGCCTCAGCGTGCTACCATATTTATATAGGAGATAGCATGGAACATAACACAGAAGACAGACTCAGAGTAGGAGTGATAACCTCAAGCCATGGTATAAAGGGTGAGGTTAAGGTATATCCGACAACGGATGACAATGATCGTTTCAAGACCTTGAAGAAGTGCTATCTGTCAAATGGCAGAGAGACTTTGGAGGTTAATTGTACATCTTGCAAATTTTTGAAAAATATGGTTATTCTTAAGTTCAAAGAATACGATAACATAAATGATATAGAGCGTTTTAAGAACTATGACATACTTGTTGACAGGGAGGATGCAGTTCCTCTCGTGGATGGAGAGTTCTTCATCTGTGATGTCCTTGACGCTGATGTATATGATCAGAATGACGAGCGCATAGGAATCCTTGACGACGTGCTGGAGACTCCGGCAAATGATGTATTTGTCGTTAAGAAGGATGATGGCAGCGAGATCCTTATACCTGTAGTACCGGATTTCGTGTTCGATGTTGACACAGAGAATAAGAAGGTCAAGGTCAGAACATTTGAGATGGTAGAAGCAGATGATTCAGATGACGAGGATTGATCGCATACAGACGTTTGGTGAGATGATGAACATATACTAGGAGCGGACTATGAATTTTTATATTTTGACACTTTTCCCCGAGATGGTTATGAATGGACTTTCAACGAGTATCACGGGAAGGGCCATAGAGTCGGGAAAACTTCATATAGAAGCTATAAATATAAGAGATTACACCCAGGATAAACACAATCATGTGGATGATTACCCATATGGGGGAGGCGCAGGCATGGTCATGCAGGCGCAGCCTGTGTATGATGCATACACGGCACTGGTGGAGAAGCTTGGCAGAAAACCATGGGTCATATATATGACTCCGCAGGGAAGAACCTTCAATCAGGGTATTGCACAGGAGCTCTCGGAGAAGGAGGACATAGTTCTTCTGTGTGGCCATTACGAGGGAATAGATGAGAGGGTCCTTGAGATGATAGTCGATGACTATATGTCCATAGGCGATTTTGTGCTGACTGGCGGAGAACTTCCAGCCATGGCTATCGTGGATGCTGTGTCTCGTCTTGTCCCAGGGGTTCTGAATAACGAGGACAGTGCTGAGATAGAGACTTTTTATAACAATCTGCTTGAGTATCCGCAGTATACCAGACCTCCTGAATTCATGGGGAAGAAGGTTCCGGATGTACTGCTTTCGGGCAACCATAAGCTCATAAATGAGTGGCGACTTGAACAGTCTATCACCAGGACGAAGGAGCACAGGCCGGACATGTACGAGAAGTATATGATCGAGAATCCTCCTAAGGAGAAAAAGAAACGAAGAAAATAGCAGGTTGCCACCTGTGGTCTTAAGGTGGTATACTAAGAGATGGCAGAATTCGAGGTTATTCGAATTCTGCCATAACCTTGTGGAGACGCGACTGCAGGGCATACACAAATACAAGGAAGAACAAGGAGACAAAAGATTATGAAACGCAGATTACTTATGACTATGATGGCTATGGTTCTTGCATTCTCATTTACAGGATGTGGAAACAAGAAGGCAGACGAGACGACGGCAACCACAGAGGCTGCATCAGAGGTGAAGGATGAGTTCATCAAGTTTGTTGGAACAGATATCCCTAAGATGGATACAGAGGAAACGGAGATCATGAAGAAGTTCAACTCATATTTTGCTGAGGGAACTGCTGTTGATACAGATGCTCTGCTCAAGGATTTGACAGACAATCTGCTTCCAAATTATAAGACATTTCTTGACGACGTACAGGCTATAGAAGTCAAGACCGACGAGGTGAAGGCGCTCAAGGATCAGTATTATGATGCCATGAATGCACAGTATGAGGCTATGCAGAAGGTTGAGGCTGCTGTCAAGGATAAGAACAAGGACATCCAGACAGAGGCACAGAAGCTTCTCTCAGACGCCCAGAGCAAGTATACAGCATACAATGACGCGGTATATGCACTTGCCCAGAAGGAGAATGTAACGTTGAACGGCGAGATAGCAACAACTGCAACCAGTGAGGCAGGAAGCACAACAGAGGCCAACACAGAGGCTATAGATCCAAGCGAGGCCATGACAGATGAGGTTGAGACAACAGAGGCAGCGCAGTAGTATTTAAGATATAGAAGAATATTTTGAAAAGCAGTGGATACATGAGTGTGTTCACTGCTTTTTGGCTGTGGTATACTGTAAAAAATATGCTCAGTTCACATTTTTTACAAATATCAATGTTATATTGAGATAAATTGGATATTATTCTATATGTGGAGGTACGATATGGATTCAATAAAGGTTCTTATGGTTGATGATGAGAGCAGAATGAGGAAGCTTGTCAAGGACTTCCTCACAAGAGAGGGGTATATGGTTCTTGAGGCCGGAGATGGTGAACAGGCCCTGGATATATTCATGAATGACAAGAATATATCTCTTGTAATACTTGATGTCATGATGCCTAAGATGGACGGATGGGAGACTCTTAAGGAGATAAGAAAGTTCTCACAGGTTCCGGTTATCATGCTTACCGCGAAGGCAGATGAGCGCGATGAGCTCCAGGGCTTTGATCTGGGAGTAGATGAGTACATAACGAAGCCGTTCAGTCCCAAGATACTTGTTGCCAGAGTTGCAGCGATACTCAGAAGAACAACGGATGCCGCTTCAGATGAGAAGCTTGTAGCCGGAGGTATTGAGATGGATCTGTCGGCTCATGTGGTGACTATAGATGGCAAGCCTATTGAACTCAGCTTCAAGGAGTTCGAGCTGCTGCAGTATTTTATCATGAATAAAGGTGTGGCACTGTCGAGAGAGAAGATACTTAACAATGTGTGGAATTATGATTACTTTGGCGATGCCAGAACCATAGATACTCATGTCAAGAAGCTCAGAAGCAAGATGGGCGATAAGGGCGAATATATCAAGACCATATGGGGAATGGGCTATAAATTTGAGGTGGAGTGATGACCGGATCAAAGAGAACTTCTATCAGAACAAAGATAACTTTATCGCTTGCGGCGACTATACTATTTATGGTTGTCATGTCGTGTGCCATAACCATGCTTTTTATCAAGAAGTATTTCTATCACGGCATGGAACAGATGCTGCTGGATACATACAATTCCTGCAATGAACTGTTCGGCCGGGATGAGGATATAGACAGTAAAGAGCTGGCAAATGATGTGATCAATCAGTCAGGTGCGATGATATTTATCTTCGACAGCGTGAATATGCATGTGTACACGACGGTGAACGAGGAGGCTGCGGTATATAACAACCTGTCATTTATAGCGGACTACTTCAATTACAGTGGTGGCAAAAATCCGGATAATCCGAAGATAAAGAGAAAGCAGATTGAAAAGACAGATAAATATGATATACAGATCACAAATGATAAAAATACCGGAAACAGCTATTATGACGTGGTAGGATTTCTTGACAATGGTTTTGTGGTTGTAATCAGAAAACCAATCTCCAGCGTAGACTCAACGATAATTATATCACTAAAGTTTTTCTTTTTTGTATTCTCGGTTGTTGCGATACTTGGATTTGCCGTGATCTATTTTATCAGCAATGCGGTTGCAAAGCCGATAAAGAATCTTGCGTTGGTTGCCAATCGTATGGCACAGCTTGATCTCGATGTGAAGGTGGATCACGCATCCAACGATGAGATTGGTGAGCTGGCGGACAGTATGAACGAGATGTCATATCAGCTGAAGAATACTCTTACGGAGCTTCAGCAGGCAAATGCAAAACTTCAGACGGATATAGACAAGAAAGTTCAGATCGATGAGATGAGAAAAGAATTTCTGTCTCATGTGTCTCATGAGCTGAAGACGCCTATCGCACTTATACAGGGGTATGCGGAAGGTTTGAAGGACAATGTCATAGAGGATGATGAGAGCAAGGAGTTTTACTGTGATGTCATTCTGGACGAAGCTGGCAAGATGAATAAGCTTGTCAGACAGTTACTTGATCTGAATGAGCTTGAATTTGGAGTGGACAGGGTTCATCCTGTGGTATTTGACATAGATGCACTCATAAAGAATGTAGTGGATTCATCATCCATTCTGGTGGAGCAGAACCATGCGGAAGTTGAGCTGGCGGATGAGCTGAATGATGTGTGCAACGTATATGCAGATGAGTTCATGATAGAGCAGGTATTCACCAATTATTTTACAAATGCACTTCATTACTGCAACGATGGAGGCAAGGTCAGAGTGTGGACGGCGAATAAGGACTATGATCAGCCGAGAAGGACTGAGGATGGACTCGTCACAGGCAACTTGAGAGTATTTGTATATGATGAGGGACCGAACATTCCTGACGATGAGCTTGATAAGGTATTCATTAAGTTCTACAAGGTGGACAAGGCGAGGACGAGAGAGTATGGTGGAAGCGGTATTGGACTTTCTATAGTTGCGGCGTCCATGGCGGCTCACAACAAGAACTATGGTGTTTACAATGTGGAGAATGGAGTGGTATTCTACTTCGACCTTGATATCATACAGCAGGATGATGGCGAACCGGAAATGATACTGGAGAATAGCGCAGATAACACGTCAGAACAATAAATACTTTGCAAGGAGGAAACTTTTAGGCTATAATTCTAAGGGTTTCCTTTTTCTGTTGGATTCTGGCATCTGCAAATATATTTATAAAATGGGAGAAGATTATGTCATATAGTGCAAAAAACATTGAGGTGTTAAAGGGACTTGAGCCGGTAAGACTGAGACCGGGAATGTACATCGGCAACACAGGGCGAAGCGGACTGAACCACCTCATACAGGAGCTTATAGACAACTCGGTGGATGAGCATCTGGCGGGGTATTGCAACAATATATGGGTGAGCATCAACGAGGATGGCTCGGCAACCGTGTCTGACGATGGACGAGGCGTTCCTGTCGATATACATGAGCAGGAGGGAATTCCTGCGGAGCGTGTTGTATACACAGTGTTGCATGCAGGTGGCAAGTTTAACAGCTCCACCTACAAGATAAGCGGCGGACTTCACGGAGTAGGTTCTGCAGTTGTAAATGCACTGTCTAACAAGCTTATAGTAGATGTTGCCAGGGATGGCTACCTCTATCACGATACATACGAGAAGGGAATACCGACAACTGAACTTGTTGATGGTATGCTTCCAAAGACAAAACTCAAGGAAAAGAGAACAGGTACGACGGTAACACTCTATCCTGATGATACAATATTTGAGACAGTAAAGTTCAAGGCGGACGCCATCAAGCAGAGGATTAAAGAGACAGCATATCTGAATCCGAATCTTACGATCACATTCCAGAACAAGAGAGACGGCGAGGAGCCTATAGTGTTCCATCAGCCAGGGGGACTTGCAGCATTTGTTGAGGATATATCCCAGGGACTCACACATACATCACCGGTTGTCGCCATATCGGGTGAGAAGGACGGAATCGCCGCAGATATCGTATTTCTGATGACGGAGGACGGCGAGGAGAATATCATAGGATTTACCAACAATATCACGAATCCTGAAGGTGGAACCCATGTGACAGGATTCAAGTCAGCATTTGCCAAGCTTATCAATAATTATGCGAGAAATGAGCTTGGAACTCTGAAAGAGAAGGATTCCAATCTGACAGGTGCAGACATAAGATCTGGCATGCAGGCTATCATATCCGTGAAGCATCCGGATCCTCAGTTTGAGGGACAGACTAAGACAAAGCTTTCCAACACGGACGTGTCAAAGGCCGTCGACGATATCGTGAAGGAACAGCTCACAGTTTATTTTGACAGAAATTATGATGTGCTGAAGGATATAGTGGACAGGGCGGTGGCTCTCTCCAAGAGAAAGGCGCTTGAGAAGTCCAAGATCAATATAAACAAGTTTTCATTTGAGGGAAATGGCAAGCTTGCAAAGCAGGAGTCCTCAGATTCGTCTAAATGTGAGATATTCATAGTCGAGGGAGATTCGGCGGGAGGCTCAGCCAAGACCGCGAGAAACAGAAAGTATCAGGCAATACTTCCACTTAGAGGTAAGATACTCAACGTGGAGAAGAAGCCTGTTGCAAAGGTGCTTGAGAATGCCGAGATCAAAGCACTCATCAATGCATTTGGCTGTGGCTTCATGCAGGGCTACGGCAATGATTTTGACATAAGCAAGCTGAATTACGACAAGATAATCATTATGACAGATGCCGATGTGGACGGTGCCCACATAGCGACACTTCTGCTTACATTCTTCTATAGATTTTATCCTGACCTTATCAGCGAAGGACATATATACATAGCGATCCCACCTCTCTACAGAGTTGGCGAGGGCAAGAACATCAAATATCTGTACTCAGATGATGAGCTTGCAAAGTACAGAAAGACACACACGAACAAGTTCACGATCCAGAGATACAAGGGACTCGGTGAGATGGATGCAGACCAGCTCTATGAGACGACCATGAATCCTGAGACAAGACTTTTAAAGCAGGTATCAGTGAACAGCCGTGTTGAGGCAAATCAGCTCACACAGACGCTCATGGGAACTGAGGTTGCGCCTAGAAGAGAGTACATAGAGACACACAGTGCGGATGCGGTGCTAGATATATAAAAGTGATATTTGGGAATGCTTAGCAGCGCGTTTTCACAGTTTGTATGATGAAAGGGATAGATCATGTCGGAAAAGATATTAAATGTAGATTATGAGAGCGAGATGGGACAGTCCTATGTGGATTATTCCATGTCGGTTATAACAGAGAGAGCGCTCCCGGATGTAAGGGATGGATTAAAGCCTGTCCAGAGAAGGATACTTTACTCACTGGATGGTCTTGCAGGCTCCGACAAGCCACACAGAAAATGTGCGAGAATAGTCGGAGATACAATGGGTAAATATCACCCACACGGAGATAGTTCCATATATGAAGGACTTGTAAATATGGCACAGAACTGGAAACTGCCGATACCACTTGTTGACCCACACGGCAACTTTGGCGCGGTGGACGGTTCCGGTGCGGCTGCCATGCGATACACTGAGGCGCGTATATCTAAGTACACAGAGGATGTGTGCATGAAGGATCTTCCGTTCTTCAAGGATCAGTTCATACCAAACTTTGACGGAACGGAGACAGAGCCGACTTTCCTGCCTTTCCAGGTGCCAAATATCCTGGTGAGCGGTTCAACCGGTATAGCAGTAGGTATGGCGACAAATATTCCTACACACAATCTTGGTGAGGTCATAGATGCAACTGTTGCATACCTGAATGATCCTGAGATAGAGCTTGAGAATCTGCTTGCGCTCATGCCGGGACCGGATTTTGCCACAGGTGGAATCATCAATGCAACACCTGAGGAGTTGTATAATGTGTATGCCACAGGACTTGGCAAGATCAAGGTGCGCGGTAAGGTAGAGGTCAGGGATATCGGATACGGAAGAAAGAGTATCTGTGTCACAGAGCTTCCATATACAATGATCGGAGGTACTGCCAAGTTCCTTGATACTGTCGCAGAGCTTGTCAGAAACAGAGAGCTTCCAGCGGTCGTGGATATCGCGGACAGAGGAGACAAGAACGGTGAATGTCTGTGTATCGATGTGAAGAAGGGAACCTCTGACGAGGAGATACAGAACATTATCAATATATTATATAAGAAGGCTGCCCTTGAGGATACGTTTGGCGTGAATATCAACTGTATCAACAATGGTAAGCCTGAGGTAATGGGACTTAAGAAGATACTCAAGGTTTATACAGATTTCAAGTACGGTCTGTATGATACGAAGTACAGAAAGCTTCTTGCACAGCAGGAGGAGATCAGAGAGATCAAGATGGGACTCTTAACCGCTGTCGATTGCATAGACCTGATCATAGAGATACTCCGCGGAAGTACAAAGGTTGCAGATGCAAAGGCGTGCCTCATGCACGGCGATACATCAAATATCAAGTTCAGATTCAAGGGCTCAGAGGCGGACGCAAAGTTCCTGTGTTTCACAGAGAAACAGGCGGATGCGATACTTGCCATGAGACTTCAGAAGCTTATAGGCCTGGAGATCAATGCCTTAAAGAAGGAGCTTTCTGACGCTGAGAAACTCATCAAGAAGTATACAAGGCTCATGGAGTCAAGAGATGCAATGAAGCAGCAGATGATAGATGATATGCTTGAGATCAAGGCAAAGTATGCCATACCTAGAAGGACTCAGATCCATAACTATGGAACTGTTGTTGTGAAGAAGGCTGAGGTCGTGGCTACAGATGTGGCTGTACTTCTCGACAGATTCTATTACATCAAGGTCGTCGATGCAAATGTATACGAGAAAAACATCGACCAGATCACGAAGGATTACAGATTTGCGGTTAAGTGTCAGAATCTTGACAGGATAGCGGTATTTGCCGACAATAATCAGGTGTATACGATCAAGGTTGCAGACATCATTAAGCTTCAGGCGAAGAAGAACACCAGCAAGAAGGGCGGCGGAAGCCTCATAGGACGTCTTGCCGACAAGGGAATCCAGGTGTTCGAGTTCTGCAACATGAATGGTGACGAGAATATCCTGTTCATGGACTGCATAGAGCATTTTGTGACTGACAAGCTGCTGTTCGTCAGTAAGCAGGGTCTTGCCAAGGTTGTTGACGGCTCCGCATTTGACACCACAAGGCGTGCTGCAAATGCTTCAAAAGTTGGTGATGATATCATATATATCGGCAAAATCTCCGAGGGCGACTTCATAATCGCACAGTCAGAGAAGGGCTATTACATAAGAGTTGACGCAGCGGAGATTCCTGAGAAGGGCAAGGGCGCGGCAGGAGTAAAGCTTATAAATCTCGAGGACGAGGATGTACTTGAGTCGGTATTTGTGGGAAGTACAAAGGATACTTTCAAGGTTGGAGACAATGAAATAATCTTCACCAGAGTCAAGCCGGGCAAGCGCGGCGGCAAGGGAAGCAAGCTGAGGTTCTAAAGAATTACATGCGAGAGCAGAATATCTATTATAACATAGGCATAAGATAATACAGGTACTTGACGTACAGTTTTCTGTACAGTACAATATAAGTACAGAAAACTGTACATGTATTTGAGGAGGTGTTCTTATGTTAGCTGTTAATTATACAAACTTACGCGACAATATGAAAAAGTATATGGATAAAGTTACAGATGATTATGAAACCATGATTGTAACCCGTAAGGATAATAAAAATGTTGTTATGCTTTCAGAAGAGGCATATAACAATCTGATGGAAAATGTATATGTGATGGGAAACAAAGCAAACTATGACTGGCTTATGGAGTCAAAGACCCAGCTTGAGAAAGGAAATTTTGCTGTTCATGATCTGACTGAGGTATCTGCCGATGAATAAAGTCTTTACTGATAATGGATGGAAAGACTATGTCTATTGGCAGACGGAGGATAGAAAGACACTAAAGAAAATAAATAGTCTGATAGAAGATATATGCAGAAATGGAAATGAAGGCATTGGGAAACCCGAACCATTAACTGGAAATCTGACTGGCTTCTGGAGTAGACGAATAAATGATAAAGACAGAATAATATACAAGATTGACGATACTAATGTATATATTCTTGCTTGCAAATATCATTATAGTGACAGATAGACTATTATGAATATTTGAATGATAAATATGATGTTAATCGTTCTGAGAATTATAATAAGACTGCTAGAAAGCTTATTGATTCAGCTAAATCAGAGTAAAAGGGGAGATCCTAGTATTATGAAAAAAAATTTTGTGGCTTCCATTGTTTTTTTTCTTTTCCTAACTGGATGCTCTTCAGAAAAAAAGCAAGATATGGTTATAAATAACCCATATGAAGTTTTAGTTAAAGGCAAAATATTGTCTTACTATGATACAGGATCACAAATCAATACAAACGAATTTGAAATATCTAGGAATTGGTCAGATGCGAGTAATAATACAACAGATAACATAATCGTAACAGATGAAGATAATAAAATCCGATGTATATCAATTAACGATAGTAAAGTTATAACTTATGGTCAGATAGCCGTTGGAGATTCAATAAAAAAAGTAATAAATACTTTTGATAACGAATATAAAATGAGCGACAATAGTTATTGTGTATTATTTAATGGAAATCAAGAAGAAGATCCTACAAACACACAAAAAGAAAATTCTTGGATTTGGATAAATTATTTAGTAGATGATGGAAATATTGTTCGCATTCTAATTTATGACGTTGAATTTGGTATAAATTCAAGATAAACAAATACAATAAATGAATAGTAAGTGATGATTTGTGCATGTTTTACAAAAAATGATTTAACCATTTGTCCATTGGTAAGGGATATTTAATATACTATTGTAAGATGTTAGATGGTAAAAGGTGGACTTGATTTCTCAAGTCCACCAGTATATAATTTAATCATAAAGTTAATCGGATGTGATATCCGATTTGCCATAAATAAATATATTTAATTAAGAAATAGCATTCACTTTGGTCGGTGGGATGCTATTTCTTTTTACTTATGACGATCTATGTAAGCCAGAGCCGCAAAGATAACCAGCACTAGGGTTAAAACTTCCATTGTGTTCATGGGCATCACCCTCCTGTATAAACTAGAGGGCATAAAGTAAATAGAAAATCACATCCTGCTTTCTTTTCAATTATATGATCATTAGTATAACATATACAGAACGTATGCTCAATTTAAGGTTAGATTTTTATTTATATATGAAAAATATTATTTATAAAATTGAATTTAACAACAATCACGGGATGGATATTCTTACTAGATTCTTTTATAAAATTTGGTCATTATCTGATTTAACATACTTCACTATATCACATATATCACAACCGAGAATCCGGCACAGATCATTAAGTGTTTTGGTTGATACATCCATATTATGTTTCAGTCTATGCAGTGTGCTATGAGACATATGATGTTTACTTGTAAGTGTATACCAGTTCTCGCTTGACTTCTCAAGTGTATCCCAGAAAGGGGAATAGTCAATCATCATAGCACCTCCATTCATATCTTATGAATCAAGGATAAAAGATATTCTTATGATTGAATATCTTCGATAAAACGAATATAATAAAAGTATATTATTATTTGTACAGAGGAGGAGAAAGGTATGAGTTCAGCAACAATAGTAGGAGTTATAGTTGTAATATATGTTTTTGTAGATTTGTTTATTGCAAGTTATATGGAGGATGTTGCTCAAAAAAAGGGATATGATGGTGATAGTCATGTGTGGGCAATAAGTTTTTGGTTAGGTTTGCCTGGGTGGTTGTATACAATCGCACTGCCTGATTTAGTTGCAAGAGAGAATCAGCAGAAAATAATTGAAGCTTTAATAAATACAAAAAAAGAAGTAGTCGTAGATGAAAATGATGATGAATTACCAGATTTATAAAAGGGGGATTTAAACATGGAAAGATATAAACGTTTATATAGTATGGCAAACAGCATATATCAAGAAAACTCACCTATTGTAATCGTAGCTAGTGCATTATTATTAGATACAAAGGAGAATAATGTTATTGCTCAAATAAAATTTGAGAATATTGGTACAAAAGAAATTATAGGATTGAAGATATCGTTAGATTGTTTAGATATTGGAGAAAAACATTTAGAAGGAATTCAAGAATTCCAATATTTAGATTTGTCTGTTCCCCGTGGTACAGAGTTTGGGAGTAAAACCCCTATTGTTTTGCCCCAAAATACTACGAGGTCATTTTCGGTTTCAAAATGTGTAGTATATTTTAAAGATAAAAGTAATTGGCAGTCTACAGATAAATGGGAAAAATTAGAACCAGCAAAAAAACTAACGGGATCTACAGAGTTGTTGAAACAATATAAATTGGAATTTGGAAAGGATGCAGATTATGTTTTTGAGCAGTTTACAGATATATGGTATTGTGTATGTGGCAGTATAAATAAGAATGTAGAGGACAGATGTTGGAATTGTCATGTGAAATATACTGATTTGTTAAATAAAGATATTTCGTATATTGAATCTCAAAAAAAAATAAGGTTAAAACATGAAAAAGAAGTTTTAGAAATAAAAAAAAGAGAGGAGCAAGTTGAGAAAGCACGTCAAAAAAAAATAGAAAATGTAAAAAAAGCTGTAGAGTTACAAAAAAAGAATAAAAAAATAAAAAAAATAAGGAGTGCATCCATAATACTGGCAATACTAGTCTTAATATGTGGTGGTGTATATATAAGCATTAATATAATATACCCTAAAGTATACTATTCTAAAGCAATAAAATTGCTGAGTGAAGGTTCGTATGACGAGGCATTAAATAAATTAAATGTCGTATCAAGGTATCTGGATGTATCTTCGGAAATTGAAAAATGTAAATACAATAAAGGTATAGAGTTATATAATAAGAAAGATTATGACCAAGCAATTGATACATTGAAATCAATTGGTATTTCGTATGAAGATACACAGAAGTATTTATGTTATGCATATTATGAAAAAGCTTTGTTATGTTATCGTAAAAAGGAAACTAAGGAGGCAATAGATATATTACAGATATTACATAACAATGATACACTAAGTAATAATTACGAGGATTTATATTATAATGTTGAAAATACTGAAATAGATATATATATGGATGTGAAGGAGTATGAAAAAGCTTTATCCGTTATAAAAGCCTCCCAATTTGAAAAAATTCGAACTAGGAGGCTGGATTGTGTAAAAAAATTGGCGGAACAGTATATTGACAATTCACAATTTACAGATTGTATTACATTATGTCTACAAGAAGACTATGTTCATGAGGAATATAAAAAAGCATGTTATGAAAATGCCATGAAGGAGAAAAAATCCGAATCTTACAAACAAGCTATCGAATATTTCATAAAAGCCGATGATTATAGTGATGCTAAAAAACAGATAAATGAATGTAAAAAACTCGATGAATATAATATTGCAATTAGACATATGGGAAATGGATCTATTGATGATGCGATGTCTAGATTTGCAAATTTAAAGGGATTTGAGAATGCAGACAAGTATTATCAATGGTGTAAGGATGTGATAGACTACACAGGAACATGGGAATGTGAAAAAGGTTACGTATATTATGAAGATGGAAGTACATCTGATTTATCCTGTAATAATGACGACTATGAGTTAAAAATATCGGCAAAGATATCAACAAATAATGAGGTGAAATTTGAAATAGAATATGAATCACAGCAATATGTTAGAGATTGTAATAAACCTGAAGGGAATATTTTGACATATAAAACATTTCCTTTTGGGGATTCTGATATATCGACATTTGATTATGCAACAAATATTAGAACGGTACAATATTTGAATGCTGATAATTCTGCATCAGATAAATATGTATATACATATAAAAAAATTAAGTAGTAATAAAGATAATAGTCCAAAGTCGGAGAGAAATAAATTCTATGGTTGGATGCAAAAGTAATTACAGTGATAAATGAAATGGTGTGTGAACAGGAATTTACTTTGGCATTCAAGAATAAATTCTATACAGATTTAGAAAATGGACAATGTACTTTCGATGTGTTACAATTCAGATTGATTGTATTACGGCATTCTGATTTATGGATGTCATAAATTGTAATCGTTTATGCATATCAACTAATAATTGTAAAATGTATTCAGACATAGGAAAATCTTGACTTGAAAGGACAAAACAGATGATTTCAATTTTGGATTATGACGCAGGTAACATAAAGAGTGTTGAGAAGGCAGTCCAGTATCTCGGCGAGGAGGCTGTCATCACAAGGGACAGAGATGTGATCATGGCGAGTGACAAGGTTGTCTTACCTGGAGTTGGAAGCTTTGGGGACGCTATGGGAAAGATCAGGGAGTACGGCCTTGAGAATGTCATCTATGATGTTGTGGATGCAGGCAAGCCGTTTCTTGGGATATGTCTTGGACTTCAGCTTCTGTTCAAGACCAGCGAGGAGTCGCCGGAGGCAACAGGACTTGGAATTCTTGACGGTGAGATACTCCGCATACCGGATGCACCGGGACTTAAGATACCACAGATTGGATGGAACAACCTTGAGATAAATCCAAAGGCAAGACTTTTTAAGGGGCTTCCTGAGAATCCATATGTTTATTTTGTTCATTCATATTATCTGAAGGCAAAGAATCCTGAGGATGTGGCAGCGTCCACATTCTATTCAACACAGATTCATGCATCTGTGGAGCACGGCAATGTATTTGCATGTCAGTTCCATCCTGAGAAGAGCTCAGAGGTTGGACTTAAGATACTGAAAAATTTTATCGGCCTGGAGGTGTAGAGCATGCATACAAAGAGAATAATACCATGTCTTGATGTTAAGAATGGAAGAGTTGTAAAGGGTGTAAATTTCGTAAATCTTATAGATGCCGGGGATCCGGTTGCCGTCGGTGCAGCGTATGACAAGGCGGGCGCTGATGAGCTTGTTTTCCTTGACATAACAGCTTCATCAGACCAGAGAAATATAGTTGTCGACATGGTAAGAAGAGTTGCTGAGACTATCTTCATTCCGTTCACAGTGGGCGGCGGAATAAGAACTGTCGATGACTTTAAGGCAATACTCCGTGAGGGCGCAGATAAGATTTCTGTAAACTCGGCAGCCATAGACAATCCGACACTTATAGCTGATGCCGCTGACAAGTTTGGCAGCCAGTGCGTAGTCTTAGCAATAGATGCCAAGAGACGTGATGATGGTTCAGGCTGGAACATATACAAGCACGGCGGACGTATCGACTGCGGAATAGATGTGGTTGAGTGGGCTATGAAGGCCGCAGAACTTGGCGCAGGAGAGATATTACTTACCAGCATGGACTGCGATGGTACAAAGGCGGGATATGACATAGAACTCACCAGAACCATAGCAGACAACGTGAACATACCGGTTATAGCTTCAGGCGGTGCGGGAACAAAGGATCATTTCTACGATGCCCTGACAGAGGGCGGTGCGGACGCAGCACTTGCGGCATCTCTGTTCCACTATAAAGAACTTGAGATAGGAGATCTGAAGAGATACCTTCAGGACAAGGGAATTCCTATGAGACTGTAGAGAGAAATTCCTTTAGTGTATTTAGCTTGGAAGATTTTCTCTAGGAACATGATTTTCATAAAAAAGGATACATAATTATCGGCTTTTTGTCTCAAATCTTAAAAAAGATACAATTTCAAAATAAGTTGTATCTTTTTTTATTTTAACGTCAAATTGGCGATAATTTTGTGTCCTTATTTAAATAAAAAACTCTTCAGGGGAGGTCCCCTGAAGAGTGAAATTAGCTTAGAGTAGACAATTTAAACTTATTACTGTTCAATGTAAGTGGCATTTCCTGATGCTGTATTGTCATCATCTGAGTTGGAGATACCGTAAGAGGCAGCATCCTCGGATGCAAGGTCATCCAGGTAAGGATTGCCTGTGTCAACACCCTCGGCATGCAGGGCGTCATTAAGCCATGGGTCGTTGTAGTCTTCAACGTTCATGTTGTTAAATACATATTTTCCATTCTTGTCGAAGAAGAGCTCGCACCAGCCGCAGCTATCAGGTGTACCTCCGATGAGAATGACGCTGTGTGAGCCGTCCGCATTCTTGATCTCATGACGGAAATATTTGTCAGGACCGCATTTGTCGGTGATATCTTCCTTGGTATCTCCGAGAACAAGGTAGAGACGGCCGTTTTCAACTTTCGTGTAACCGTTGACATCATCTGTAGATATGGTGAACTGTATGGAGTTTCCCTCACTGTTTTCCTCGTATGTCACTTCGGTACCATTTGCCAGGTGGAAGGTCTGCTTTATGTAGTCTATGGCTGCTGAGACGGTTGTTCTTGTCGCCGGGATGCACAGAAGAACTGCGCACACGGCAGCGGCGATGGCGGCATATTTGCC
>OGXG01000374.1_pt1 | contig 24977 bp, 20 predicted proteins | sample 1576251 | NCBI WGS metagenome assembly OGXG01 (sample SAMEA3541533, study PRJEB24748) | human gut metagenome | biome: human gut; feature: human-associated habitat; material: faeces | place: China | collected 2012
ATTAATTAATTATGAAAAGAAGTGATAAAATTAAAGCTCGTAAGCGTATTGAAAACCACAGACATTGCAAGGCTGAACACAAACAGCCCTGTCAAAAATGCAAGCACAGCGACCATTATCTCTGAGATAATTACCGACCGATTCCCCTCAAGAACCTTTTTTGCCTGTTTTCTAACAGTTTTTTCCGTATTCATTAGCATTCCCTTTTCATCTGAATTTGTTCATAACGAAACGCATTATTCTCCGTCAGTAAACATTCTGTACATTGCCTCAAGGCAAATCTGAGCGTGTTTAAAGAAGTTCTCCTTATCCATACTTTCGTCTGCATTGTGCATACGAACATCGTCATTTTTGAATGCAGGACCGAATGCAACACCGTTACCTCCGAGCATTCTTGCGTATGTTCCGCCGCCTGTTGAATAAAGCTCAGCCTTTTCACCTGTTACGCTTTCATAAGCGTCAGAGAGAAGCTTTACAAGCTTGCTGTCCTTATCGGCATAAAGCGGTTCTTCGTGATTGAGAACAGTAACCTTGAGGTCGCTGATTTTCGCAACCTTTTTGAACTGCTTGAGAACTCTGTTTACGCTCACGGTAACGGGATAACGGATATCAAACACAGCCTTTGCGGTCTGTCCCTCAATGTTCACGCTGCTGAGGTTTACGGTGAGCGAGCCCGAAACAGCGTCGCTCATTTTAAGACCGAGTGATCTGCCGTTTGTTTCCTTGTTGATTGCGTAGTCAATAAATGAACAGATTGAACCTGTTTCCTTTGTTGTGTAAACATTTGAGATAAGGTCAACAAGTGCCGCTGCGGCATTGTAGCCCTTGTCCGGTTCACACGCATGAGCCGCTTTGCCACGGCTGATTATCATAAGACCGTCAATAGTGTAATTAAATTCAAAATCACCGTCACTTGCGTCTGCAAGGCGCATGAGAGTCTGCTCGTCATAGTCTGATGAATCAAGCATTACATACGCTCTGTCGGGAACTGCATTAACTGCTCTGCCTGCATGGAACTGGCTGAGTGTTGTTGCATTATTTAAAAGTGTGCTGACTTCAAGCTGAAGAATACCCTTTTCGGCAAAGCAGATGCCGTAGTCGCTGTCGGGAGTGAATGCCATGTCGGGAAGTGGATTTTTCTTGAAATAATTTTCCATATCCTCCATACCCGTTTCTTCACCCGTGCCGTAAATAGCACGCAGAGTGTTCACGCCCTTTACACCGCTGTCCTTGATTGCTTTCAAACAATAGAGAGTAACAAGAGCCGCACCCTTGTCGTCTGCAATTCCTCTGCCGTAAAGTCTGCCGTCCTTTTCGGTAAGCGCATACGGCGGAACGCTCCAGCTGTTTCCCGCAGGAACAACATCAAGGTGAGTAAGCACACCGCAAAGCTTTCCGCTGTCGCCAAGGGTTATATGACCGCTCTTGTCGGTTGTTCTCTCCCCTGTCAGTCCGAAATCTTCTGCTCTTTTAAGAATAAAATTCAAGGCATTATCGCACTCGTCATTCTTTTCACCGTCAACCGATTCAAAAGAAAGAAGTGTGTTAAGATCCTTTAAAAGTTCGTCTTTGAAGTCAAGTATTTTGTTTCCAAACATAATAAATACCTCCGTACTTAAATGCTGATTATATCTTTATCAGTTTTTATTTTTTCTTTTTTTAACTGTTTTAACGGTCACAATAACCGCACAGTAGATTAAAAATGCTCCGAATGCGCAAAGGCTGATTTTGACACCTGTTGAAAATCCGGGTGTTTCGTAGGTGAACACAATGTCACACCTTTCGCCCTTTGGAATCTTAACAGCCATAAAGCCGTAGTCAACCTTTTCAATATCTGCCGCCTTGCCGTTTACAGTTGCGGTAAAACCATCGCTGTAAGGAACGCTGAAAAACAACAGGTTATCGTCACCCTTTGTATTATTGTAAACAGCCTTAAAGCCGTTATCTGTATATTCAAATGAAGTACAACTGTTCAAGGCTCTGAAATTACAAACCTTTTTGTACTCCGAATTATCGTAATCAAACTTTTCCGTAATGCTGTCGTAATCCTCCGGATGTTTGCCGTACAAAAGCTTGTACTTTTCATCGCTGTAGCCCGTAATATCGGAATACTTCTTCATAAGGTCACGGGAAAGAACCATTGCGTAGAGCAAAGCCTCAGACTTGTGTGCTTTCGTCACAAGGTCAAATTCTTCTTCGGCAATGAACTTATCAAAGGTGTATCCCATAGGAATGTAATATTCGTTGCGGTAAATATCAAAACGGTTCTGCGTTCTGAGATATTTCCAATCCGGCATTCTTGTGTTGCCGTTTTCGTCAATAAATGAATTCAGACTTCCCGATTTTCCGTCGCCACGGTAATCAAAAAGATACTTACAGCTCAGAAACGGGCGAAGTCCGTATACATCAAGGTCAGGTCTTGACGCAACATCCCTTGTAATTCCGAGTGCATCGTAAAACTGCATTATAGATGTTGAAACAGAACTCTGAAAGCAGTTAATGCTCTGAATCTGCCAGAACATTGCCGTGTTGTCAACACATTCGTAAAAATCACTGCGAACATTATCAATATCGGCAATTGTGATACCGTCACGCCTGTTTATGATATCTTCTTTGATGATATTTGTACTGCTGCTTGAGAAATAGCCTGTGGCAATTATAAAATATGAGGTAAAAAGCGAAACGCTCAGGATACCAACAGTGAGCATAACTGTAAATCTCTTTTTGTTTCGTCTGAATTTTTTGATGATGAGAACGAACGCAAGCAGACTTAACAAAGCCATAAGAACATAGAGCCAATAGCGTTCAAATGTTGCCTGAGTGCCGATAACCGTATTTTGAATATCGCCGCTCTCCTCATCCGTATAGCTCACAGGCATAAGACCTATAAGCAGAGTTGCGCCTACCGTAATTCCTGCCGACCAACGAATCGCCCTGTTCCAATCGGTTTTTCTGTTTTCAAATGCCTTGATTGTTGCAAGAACAAGCATAAGCACGCCCATATAGAACCATCTTGCGTAGTAAATTGAGCTGTTCATAAGCTGGAACATACTGTTCAAAACAGGCACACACGCAAACACAGCAAGCACGGCAAGAAGCTTTTTGAGCCAGCTTTTTCGGCAAACCTGAAAATATGCGATAACTCCCGTCATTCCGACAAGCGGCAACCATGCCGCAACAGACGCCCATCTGCAATTTGAGCCGGGTGTGAACACAGGGAACGCAGGCATATCTGCAGGAAAAAACAGGCTTAAAATTATCAGCCAGTATTTTTGCGGTTGACTGTAGACAAGCGAATCCCAGCCGTTTGGAAGCTCGGCAAGCCTTGGGTTTCCCATTAAGCCGAGCACTGACGGCAGCAGTATGAATGCCGTTGCAAGAAATCCTATGATAACCTCAAGCGCAAGCAAGAGAAAATTTTTAACTTTAAATTTGTAGGTTTTGGTAAGCGTAATCATAAGAAAATAGATGATTACGAACAGAACCTGTCCCACAAAGAAGTAGTAGTTCACAACACAGGCGGAGAATACCGCAAGTGCGAACACCATTCTTTTTCCGTCATAGATGAATGCGTCAAGTGCCGCAAGCAACAGCGGAAACATTATCATCGGTTCATGAAAGTGGAAAAAGAACACATTGTAGATTGAAAATCCCGAAAATGCATACAGCAATCCGCCTACAAGAGCGAAATTCCTGTCAGTCACATATCTTTTCAAATAGAGATATGCGGAAAGTGACGCACAGCCGAATTTTAAAATCAGCAACGGTCCGATAAGATACGGTACAGCCTCACTTGGGAACGGAATTGTCAGCCAAAAGAACGGACTGCCAAGAAGATAAAAGCTGAAGCTTGAGAGCATATCCGTTCCGAGGTCAACATTGTGCATCCAACCCGTATCACCGTTTCTTACGGCGTCATGTACAAGCTGATAAAACGGAATTTCCTGAACATTGAAATCACCGTAATAATAGAAAACACCGCCACCCATTATGATAAACGGTAGAAAAAGTGCTGTTGCGGTTATAATTGATATAAGAAACACACGCAAACCAAATAGTTTTTGTGTTGGATATTTTTGCAAAATTCTGCTCGGCATAAAACCCTCCACGGAGCAAAAAGTCTGAAAAAATCTTTTTTTCGATAATTTCTTTACTTTTAAATTATGAATAGTATAATCAGTAATATAAATGTCTTTCACCGTCATTTATTCAAAAGACACCTACATATTCAATTCGGAGCAACGCTCTGCTTTGCTTGCAGAGAACAGAGGACACTCGCATTTAGATTACATTATAACATAATGCGATACAAATTGCACTAATTTTTAGCAAAAAACAGGAGAAACTACCTATGAATATTTCACATTTTTACGCAATGCTTTCAAGAATGAGGTACATCAACCGTTGGGGACTTATGAACAACACACGCTGTGAAAACCTCAGTGAACACAGTCTTGATGTTGCAATGATTGCACATTGCCTTGTTTTGATTCACAACAAGCGTTTCGGCGGTAATCTCAATGCCGAAAGAGCCGCATTGCTCGCACTTTTTCACGATGCAACCGAAATCATAACGGGCGATATGCCGACTCCCGTAAAATACTTCAACCCCGAAATCAAAAATGCCTACAAGGAGATTGAAACAACGGCAGGCAACAGGCTTGTGTCGATGCTTCCGGATGATTTTAAGGACGATATGGATAAAATCATCAAAATGAACGGTGCAGGTGACGATGAACTTAAAAAATTTGTAAAAGCGGCGGACAAGTTTTCCGCACTCATAAAATGTATTGAAGAAATAAAAATGGGCAACAGCGAGTTTTCAAAGGCAAAAGAGGCAACCGAAAAATCAATTCACAACATGAATATGCCCGAAAACGAGGTGTTTGAAAAAGAGTTCCTTCCGTCCTTCTATTTGTCACTTGATGAACAGGATTGACAGTTACCGACAAAAAAATCAATATTTTCAGTCAGATTTTTCGCTAAAACTTTACGAAAAGACAGATTTTAATTCTAATTTAGCATTAAAAGAAATTCTCATATGGTATAATAAACTATACTTATGTATTGTGTGCTTTTTACCCGATTGGAGGAGTAATATGCCAAATTACGAAAAAAACAGTCAGAAAAGCGATTTTGTTGACATAAGCTCAAATAAGCAGGTCAAAAAATTATATAATAAAAAAGGCAGACTTAAAAGAATTCTCTGCCTTGTGTTTTCAATAATCTTCCTGTTGGGCGGCGGCGGAATGCTCTACTACTATTCATTTCTTGACACTCTCAACTTCAAAGAGCTTGATGACACAAACAACAACACAGTAGCAACCAACTCATCGGTTGCTCCGCTTGAGAGTGATGCAACAAACCTTTCGCTTTCAGAGGGAGAGCTTCTGCAGAACTCCAAGGAGCTTAATGTTATGCTCTTTGGCGAAGACAATTCAAACGGCGATAAACACGGCAGAAGTGATACAATGATTATGATGACCATTGATAACAACCACAAAAAGCTTAAACTGACATCATTCCAGCGTGACACCTATGTTTATATTCCGGGTTACGGATATGACAAGCTCAACTCATCTTATAACTACGGCGGAGCAAAGCTTTCAATTCAGACAATTGAAGCAAACTTCGGCATCAAGGTTGACCGTTATGCGGTTGTTGACTTTGACAGCTTTAAGAAGATTATCGACACCCTCGGCGGTGTTGATATAGAAGTTACTCAGGACGAAATTGACTACATCAACTATCAGATGTACAAGAACAATCAGGCTGACACAAGAACAACTATCACAGACGCACCCGGTACTGTTCATCTCAACGGTCAGGAGGCTCTTTGGTATGCTCGAAACAGAGGTCTTACAAAAGGCGAGGACGGCAACGAAATCGGTCTTGACGGTGACGACTGGGACAGAACCTCAAGACAGAGAAAGCTTCTTGAAACTTTGTTCACAAGTATGAAAAGTGCAGACCTCGGTCAGATTGTTTCAATTGTAAGCTCTGTCGGTCCTCTTGTAACAACAAACCTCAAGAAGGACGAAATCACAGCACTTGTTTCTCACGCTCTCACATATCTTTCCTATGATGTAGAGCAGTATTATGTTCCTGAAGAAGGTCTTTGGTACTACGATGATAAAACAAAAACATGGGACGGTAGAATCACATCAACAATTAAGATTTCAGACCTTGACGAACAGAGAAAGAAGTTTGCAAGCTTCGTTTTTGAAGAATTGTTCACAGGCGGCACTTCTTCAAAAGAAACAACCTCCGCATCAAATTAAATATTGAACAAAATGCAGACAGCCAATTATCGGCTGTCTGTTTTTTACGGCTAACCGCCGTACCCTATTCGTGAAGACAGGTTAATTAAATGAAAAATTGAAAATGTAAAATGGAAAATTGCGGTCGTGAAGACAGTTTGTTTAAATACAAAACATATTATGCCCGAGCGTAGCATTGCAATTTTCTGTACAAACCGAGCCGTAGCGGCGAATATTATCCTCCCGCCTTGATAATATCATATGTTTAAACACATAGATTTTGATATTATGAAAATTCCGTTGCAATATAACAACTGCATTGCACATAAAACGAAAATGCATCAGAACCTTACTTGGAATCTGATGCATTTTATTTGTTTTATTATTATTCTATTTTCGTATAATAAATACTCAAAAACAGCTGATAAAATTCTGCCTCGCTGACATTGAATTCTGCGTACTTTGAACCCATTGCAACCTGACCGGGGACTGAAACCATATCAATTCCGTTCATACCGCCAAGCACAGCCTGCTGAGCAAGATATGACACCTTTGACGGGTTAAGATTTGTACATGAATACGGAGCGGACGCATTGAACAAATCAATCGGCGTGGTTAAATCTTCCTTTGTCTGCTGAAGAACCGTATTCATAAAAGACTGAATGTAAACCTTCTGTCTTTGCATACGCATATTGTTTGAATCGGTCTTGCTTGTATCACGGGTTCTGACAAAGCTTTCAGCCTGCTGTCCGACAAGGTGATAGCTTTCTCCCTCAACAAACTCCCCGATTGTTTCGGGTGACACAACATCAACACCGCCAACGCTGTCGTTGAGAGCGGAAATGCCGTCAAGGTCAAGCGAGAAGTATGTGTTAATCGGAATGTTATAGAACAGCCTCTGAACCGAATTTACGGTATTTTCACAGCTTGATTCCTTACCGTCACCGTATGAATACGAAAGACAAATCTGCTGTTTTTCAGTGCCGGCATACGCACCGCCTGCTGAATACATTGTGACATCAACCATCGAATCTCTCGAAATGTTGAAGAGCGTTATTTTACCGTTTGAAGTGTCGATTGACACAAGCATAAGCACATCCGCCTGACCGCCGCTCGCCTTGACTTTGCTGTTATTATTTTCGTCAAGGTTGCGCTTGTCAACACCGATACACAGAACATTCGTCACCTTTTCGTTGAACTGATATGTTTCACCGTTGTATACGACATACTTACCGTTTTCCTCGGTTTCAATGCCCTGTGGGGCGGTAACATGAATATCCGTATTAAACAGCTCGTTTCCGCCCTGATAAATCAAATACGCAACCGTGCCTACGGTGAGTATAATTAAACCAAGTAATGTACAACCGATTGACAAAAGCACCTTTTTCCAGGTTTTCATCTTTCGATGCTTTGAATGGTGATGATGCGACTTTGATCTATGCTTTTTATAGTGATTTGTGGTGTTACTCTTCACGACAATGCTGTCGGAATCAACTCCGTACACATCTGTATATACTTTTTTCTTTTTCTTTATTAACTTGCTGTCCTTGAAAATATAACCTTCTATATCCAACCTTGACGGATTGCTTACATGCTCCTTACTGTTCTTTTCTCTTTTCGATTCAAGAATTTCCGGGGTATTCGGATCAAGCTTGTTCTCTATATTTTCAGTTGTTGCCTCAGCCGAACTTTCATTTTGTCGGTTCATCTTTCTTCAGCACTCCCTGCACAAGATATCTTCCGTCACCGCTGTTTAAGCATGTGCTTAAAACAAGAATTTTATCATCGGTAGTAAGCTCCGTATTTCTCTTGTTCACAGAAACAGAATGTGGGTTTTTAATCATATTGAGATAATCCGAAAATACATTATCATCGGAAAAATCAAACGAATTCATAATGTGTCGGTTATCATATTCAAAAGCTGACACAATTTCGTATGTAAGCTTTCTGTAGGGAGTGTAAACATAGATGTACCTGTTCTTGTTAAAGAAATCGGCATCATAAAAGCGATGGAGCGTTGCAAACATTGAGCCGTTTGCCATATTATGACCGTAAAGCACAGTCACTCTGTCGGAATAATCACGCTTGTTGCACATCTGCGAATAGATACTGCCCGAAAAGCTGTAATTCTTATAAATATCGTGGTCAAGATATAAGTTATCGTCAAGATGACTTTGCAAAACAGGATAATTTACATTTGTATTTGGAATGTAAATCCACGAATAAATGTCGCTGTTCTGCTGTTGAAGCGATTTGAAATCAATCGGATTTTCGACCTTTTTCACATTGATTGACGGTGAAGTCACTTCTGTTGCAGATTCTGTTGCAGAGGTTGTACCGTTTTCGATGCCTGACGCATACGAGCCTGCGATGTTATCAAGACTTTTTCGTTCGTTATTTTCATTTAAGTTTTTAACGACTATGTACGCAAGTGTGCCGATAATTGCAGCCACAAGCAAAATAATCAAAGCTATAAGAAATTTGTTTCTTTTTCTGCTCATATCAAAAACTCCCAATCGGTTATATTGTATCATTTTTGTGTCAGTATGTCAATTAATCATTACTTGTTAGTAAAATTTTATTACAATTTACAAACTACTGCATCTGCAATACAAAACCTGATTATTCAAACATCTAATGAATAAAAAAGAGACTTCCTTATGAGAAGTCTCTTGATTTTTAGTTAAGGTTGGATTATTTGCTCTTTACAAGCTTAAATACAGCCGCACCGCAAGCCGCAAGAGAAAGAACTAAAATTGCATACGGTACAACATCGCTTGCGCCTGTCTTTGGTGAAGTTGTTGAATCATCTTTCTTTGCCGTAGCTGTAGCAACAGGACCTGTTGTGCCGCCGCTGCTTGCCTTACGGTAGTAAGGAGTACAAACAAGGTCACCTGAAATAATAATATTCATATTAGGATCTGTATACTTGCTGTCAGTTCTGAAAGGACCGCCCGAAATTTCCCAGTGATCAAAAACATAACCGTCATAAGGAATCGGCTCAATGTAAACATGCTGTTCGCCGTTTTCGTCAATACCTGTTGTGAACTTATAATCACCGTCACCGCCCTCTGTCGGAATAACTTCAACCTTATATTTGAATGTACTCGGTTCCGGACTTACGGCAGCAAATGCGGGAACTGCCGACAATAACATCATCATAACTGCAAATAACACAGCAATTGTCTTTTTCATCACATAATCCTCCTAATTTAACCCGTTTTAACTTTGGAATATGATACTATTCAAAATTTATACTTAATTATAGCACATATTCATTTATGTGTAAAGTCTAAAGGAACAAAAACATTTTTTAAATACAACCAAAAATATGGGCTGTTTCTTGTTAAAAACGCAAAAAATACAGCTTTTTTACACCGAAAGCTATTGCATATAAACTGCTGAAAATGTATAATAAGGGGGAGTAATTTTAATTACCTTGAAAGGAAAGCTATTATGAATATTTCATCAATACAGGAACAGATTCTCAAGCTGAAAAAGGAAAAGGATGTCTGTATTCTTGCCCACAGCTATCAGGCGCATGAAATTCTTGAAATTGCAGATTACACAGGCGACAGCTACAAGCTGAGTGTTGACGCAAGCAAAGCCGAAAACAAGAACATTCTTATGTGCGGCGTAAGATTTATGGCTGAAACCTGCAAAATTCTTTCACCTGAAAAAACTGTTTACCTTGCACAGCCTGTTGCCGGCTGCAGTATGGCAGACCAGATGGACAAACAGCTTATTTCTCAGGTTAAGAAAATGTATCCCGATTACACAGTCGTTGCATACATCAATACTACGGCAGAACTCAAAACAATTTGCGATGTATGCGTAACAAGCTCATCGGCTGTTAAAATCGTAAACAATCTTGACAATAAGAACATTCTCTTTATCCCTGACTGCAACCTCGGCGACTATGTTGCAAAGCAGTGTCCCGACAAGAACATCAAGCTTCTCAACGGAGGCTGTCCGATTCATGCCTGCGTAAATGTTGAGGATGTTAAGAAGGCTAAGGAGCTTCATCCGAACGCACTCGTTCTTGTTCATCCCGAATGCACTCCCGAAGTTGTTGCTATGGCTGATTATGTCGGCTCAACATCGGGCATAATGAATTATGCAAAGAAATCCGATGCAAAGGAATTCATTATCGGTACAGAAATCAGCATTGCCGAACATTTGCAGTATGAATGTCCCGACAAGAATTTCTACGCTCTTACATTAAAGCTCATCTGCCCGAATATGAAATCAACAACACTTGTTGATGTTTACAACTGTCTTAACGGCAACGGCGGAGAAGAAATCAAGCTTGACGATCAGACTATCACAGACGCAAGAAAGTGCATTGACGAAATGATCAGACTCGGCTGATAAATTACTTATGAACGCAAATCTGTTCGGGAGGAATAAATGACTAACAAAGCATTGATTGCAATGAGCGGAGGAGTTGACAGCTCGGTTGCCGCATTTCTTACCAAGGATATGGGATATGACGCAACGGGCATTACCCTCAAGCTCTTTGATAACGAAGATATCGGTGAAAAGCGAGAAAAAACCTGTTGTTCTCTTGATGACATTGATGATGCAAGGAGAGTTTGCCTCAAGCTCGGCATTCCCTACTATGTCTATAACTTCAAGGACAGCTTTAAGGAAAATGTAATCGACCGCTTTATCAGAGCCTATGAAAACGGTACAACACCGAATCCGTGCATTGACTGCAACCGCTTTATCAAATTTGAAAAGCTCATCCGCCGTGCAGAAGAGCTTGACTTTGACTGCGTTGTCACGGGGCATTACTCAACAATTGAGTATGACAAGGGTGCAGACCGCTATTTGCTGAAAAAATCGGTTGACAGCACAAAAGACCAAAGCTATGTGCTGTACTGCCTTACACAAAGACAGCTTGCAAAAACACTTCTTCCTCTCGGCACATATACAAAGGAAAAGGTGCGTGAAATTGCAAACGAGCTTGGTTTGATAAACGCACGAAAGCACGACAGTCAGGACATTTGCTTTGTTCCCGACGGGGACTATGCAAAATTCATTGAACAGTACACGGGCAGAACCTATCCTAACGGTAATTTTGTCGATACCAAAGGTCATATTCTCGGTGAACACAAGGGAATTATCCGTTACACCGTAGGTCAGCGAAAAGGTCTTGGACTTGCACTCCCCCACCCTATGTATGTTAAGGAAAAGAATCTTGACACTAACGAGGTTATTCTCTGCGATAACAACGAGCTTTTCTCAAAGGAGCTTTATGCAACTGACATAAACCTCATCACCTGTGACAAAATCGACAAGCCGATTAAAGTTAAGGCGAGAGTTCGTTACAGCCAGCCCGAAAAGGACGCAATCGTTGAACAGATTGACGATAACACCCTGCACATTGTCTTTGATGAACCGCAAAGAGCAATCTCAAAAGGTCAGGCAGCAGTCCTCTATGACGGTGAATATGTAGTTGGCGGCGGAACGATTATATAAAGTTTTATAATTATGATGATTTTAGAGAGCGTGATTTCACGCTCTCTTTTTAGATTGATAGCATTGCGATTATATTTCAGGCAGGAAAACACGGTTCGCCGCTACAAAATAGCGGTAAATTTGTGCCGTTTATAAAATTTGATTTAACATACAATCTGTACCGTTACTTGCGGGCGTCCGATGAATGCCCCTATTTCAAACCAAAAAAAGTCGGCAGGACAGTTTAATTTGCGTACTGTCCTGCCGACTTGTGTTTTTACTTATTTACACTTTTTCAAAAAATGATTACCATGTGCCGACATAAGCATGACCCTGTGAGTCATACTGCGACTTTGTATAATAATTGAGCGAAGTGCCGTCAAAACCGATATCAATGGTCTGACTCGAACCGTTTGTGAAAATAATGTAATCAACAGTGTTCGGAACTTCAATCGAGTAAACCTTCTGACCATAGTCATTTGTGTTGAGATATGTCATCGCAACACCCGGCCATGATTTTGTGGATGTACCGTCTTCAGACCATGAGTAGCAGTAGATTGTGCCGTCCCAGTTGAGTGTATCCGTAAACTTAACTGTATAGGTTGATGACGGAGTGGTTGTAGGCTCTGTAACAGGAGCTGTTGTTGCAGGAACGGTTGTCGGAGCAACTGTCGGCTCTTCTGTTGCTGGCTCGGTAACGGGGGCGGTTGTCGGAGTAACCTCCTGTTCATAGTAAGTGCCGACATTTGCGTGACCGTCAAGCTTTGCGGCATACATCTGAATATATGTTGCATCTTTAACGCTTACGATATCATTCTCGCCGTCAGCGTCACATCTTGCGGCTGCAATAAGAGCCTTGTCTGAGAGAGTTATAAGCTTCACAATGTACTTCTGAACCGCTGTTGCGTCAACTACATCAATCACACCGTTGAGATCAACATCACCGATAAGGATTTTTTCCGTCGGCTGTGTAACGGGGGCTGTGGTAGGAGTTACCGTTGAAGGAGCGGTTGAAGGACGCTCCGATGATGTGTAAAGATAAACAACATTGGTAACACCCGATGAAAGGTTGCCTGACGCATTTACGGGAGCAATAACATCTGTTCTGCCCGAAAGCGGAGAAGTTTTGTATGTATCGTCTGAAGAAACCTTTGACTGAATTAAAATTTCATCATCGGCAATCTTTTCACCTGTTGCGGCGTCAATGTGGCTTGTGATAACCTTGCTGCTAAAGCTGAGTTTCTTATTCTGAATCCATGCCTCACCCGATACAAGGTAGCCTGTCTCGTTTGCACCCGGCTCCTGCTGTGAGCCTGTGTGGAACATTACATATGAGCTTGATGCAGGAATTGTGCATTTGAGCCATCCGTTGCCCTCGCTTGTCATAACAGTTGCGTTGTTCCACTTGCCGTTAGGCTCTTCACCGCCGTCTGTGTAAGCATAGCAACGAACATTTGACCAGTTGTTTGAGTTATAGTAGTGAACAACCGAACTTGTGCTGTCAAGTGCCTTATAAACAAAGTTAACGGTTGTGTTCGTGCCGTTAAATGTACCTGTCGTGTTGGCAGGATACTTGTCTGTGTCGAGCTGATAGCCCTGAATTGATGTGAACGGAACGCTGTAGCTGTCGCCTTCACGATACTTTGTTGAAACGGTATCCTTAATTGACTCACCGTTTTCGTCAACATAATTTACCGTAACATAGCCTGAACGAATACCGCTGGAGCTGTAAATATAAGTTACATTGTAGTTCTTTCCGCCTGTAACAGTACCCGAAGTGACACCCTGAGTATCCTTGAGAGTATAATCATAAAGGATGGTTGTGTCGGGGTAAGTACGGTATGTTGTACCGTCAGCATATTTTGCTGTTGATGTCTTTAGAACATTTCCTCTGTCATCAATATGTTTGATTGTTACAGTACCGAATGTTTTTTCACTAACCTTAAGGTTGTTGAATGTTGAACTCTGAACAAGCACACAGGCGCTGTTTGCGGGAACTGTATATGTGTTGTCCGAAACTGTGCCAAGACTTTTAAGACCTGCCGTCGTACCGTCTGCAACTACTGTCCAGCCGCTGCCGTCAAGTGTAATCGGCCAATCATTTGTTGAACTTGCATTTACAAGAACACAAACCTTGCCCCACTCATTTGACTTGTTGTTTGAATATGTGTAAGCAATAACATCGCCGTATTTTGACTGGAATGAAGGAGTGTTGAAAGTTGAACTCTTCATCGGAGAATAGTTTTCTCTGATTTCAAGAAGTCCCTTGTAATAAGCGGCAACATCCGAGTATGTCTTTACTCTTGACCAATCAATCTCATTTATTGCATCGCTTGATTTGTAGCTGTTTGTATCACCCTGTTTTGTACGGCAAAATTCCGAGCCTGCCGTCATAAACGGGATACCCTGTGAAGTAAGGAGAAGTCCCATTACTTTCTTAACCTGTCCTTTGAGTGATGAAGATGTTGAATTCCAGCTTGATGAGCCGTTACTCTTTACAATTTTATCCCAGAGGATAAGGTTATCGTGAGCGTCGGCATAAGCAATTGTCTGTGAAGGAGCCTGAGCCGAAAAGCCCTTGCCGGTTACACCGTTTGCAACCGTTCCGGCCTTATCGGTGTTGCCCTGAACAAATCCCTTATCGGAACCGTCTGTGCTTCCCTTAATTGCATCACGGTAGCTGTCGCAGAACATACCTACTCTTGAGTTGAGTGAACCTGCCTTTGACTGCGAGCAACCGTCGGAAATTGCAACTGAACCGCCTGTCCACGGTTCACCGTACATGAGAATCTTTTTACCCGAACCGTCTGAATAAAGTCCGTCAAGAGCAGAACGGATATCGTTCATTGTTGTGATATCGTGAATACCCATAAGGTCAAAACGGAAACCGTCAATGTGGTACTCGCTTGCCCAATAAAGAATTGAGTCGATCATATACTTTCTGTACATCAGCTTATCTGACGCAGTTTCGTTACCGCAGCCTGAACCGTTTGAATATGCTGATGATGAATTCATTCTGTAGTAGTAACCGGGAACAGTTCTGTTAAAGCATGAATCCGTTGAGAATGTGTGGTTGTAAACAACATCCATTACAACGGAAATTCCTCTGTCATGAAGAGCCTGAATCATCTGCTTGAACTCAGTGATTCTTGTATTGCCGTCATATGGGTTTGTTGAATATGAACCCTCGGGAGCGTTGTAGTTCACCGGATCATAACCCCAGTTACGGTTTGAAGAAGAGCTTGCAACATCTTCCTTTACCGAACCGTAATCATAAACAGGCATAAGCTGAACGCAGTTAATGCCCTGCTCAACAAGGTAGTCAATGCCTGTTGAAACGGCTGATGAACTTGTGTCTGAATTAAGAGTTGTGCCGCCCTCGGCAAATGCAAGGTACTTACCCTTGTTATCCTCACTCACACCCGAGTTTTTGGAAACCGAAAAATCTCGCACATGAACTTCCCATACAGCCGCCTCGGATGCGCTGTTAAAGAGAACATGCTTATCGTCCGACCAACCACTCGGATCGGTTGAGTCAAGGTCAACAACCATTGTACGGTTGCCGTTTACACCGACAGCCTGTGAGTAAACATCCTGTGTTTCCTTGGTTGTGCCGTTTACTGTCACAAGATATGTGTAATATTTGTTTTTGTAATCACCGCTCAGATTAAGTGACCAAACACCTGTTGAGCTGTCTTTTTTCATATCATAGGTGCCGATTGCCGAAGCGCCCGCCTCGTTGTCAGAACCTGTTGTGTAGAGCTTGAGCTTTACGGATGACGCATCAGGTGACCAGGTTTTCCATGTTGTGGAGGTTTTGCTGTACACTGAACCGAGTCCCGATTCGTTATACGCTTTGCTTGCATAGCTTTCAAGATAATTTGCATTGTAATAATTGCCTGCTGAAACCGATTCATCGCTTGTTACTGCCGCATTTGAGGCAAAGGCCGACATACCTGCAATCATGGACAGAGAAAGAAGAATCGATAACGGTTTGCGTAATCTCATATTTTCACTCCTAAATATTATTTCGCACAAAGTACCGCACGATAACTATATTTTAACATTTATAAATACCGTATTTTTCCTATTGAGAACTAAAAAAGCATCCTAAAGCCAAACTTTAAGAATGCTTTTTATACATTATGCACAAGTAAAGACTGACGCAAAGCAATAATTAACTATTGTTGCAATATTTCAGCATTTAATTGTTATTGTTTTGTGATTCACCAAATAATCAGCTGCCCGCCGATTCATAGGCTTTTATTCCCCTGTTCCACACAATGAGTGAAATTCCGAACAATGCAAGCGAAATCAATATAGTTCCCAAAACGCAGAACCAACCGCTTTCACCTCTTAAAAAGAAGCTTGCCGGATAGTAAGCCGTAAAGGCAAACGGAATGATATAGGTAATAATCACCTTGATAAAATCGTTGTAAATCGTAACAGGGTACTTTGCAAAATCGTTCACAGCGTAAAACATATGAGTAATGTGACCGCTCTGTTTTGTCCAGAATGAAATTGCGGAAGTGAGAATTTTGACCGAGGTGTAAATCAACACGGCAAACGGAACAAGTGCAAGGAGCACAAGCGCCCTTTGCCACACAATATTTCCTCCGATTCTTATAAGGCTGTAGGTAATCAAAATTATGCCCATAAGAAGTTCGCCGAAAGCGTCAACCTGAAACTTTTCAACAGTCACATAGAAAAGGCTGTTGATAGGTCGGGTGAGGTACTTGTCAAAATCGCCCTTGCGGACAATGCTGTAGCCAATCATCCACAGGTTGTCAAAGAACATATGGTCAATCGCTTTCGGAATAAGACTGAAACCGTAAATAAACAGAATCTCGTCAAATGTCCAGCCGGCAAGGTCGGGAATCTGTGAAAAAATTATTCCGATAAAAAGAATCTCAACAGCCTGACCAAGCAGAAATCCGATTGCACCAACGGTAAAATCCACCTTGTACTCCATAAGTCTTTTCAGGTGCTGTGAAATAAAAATACGGTGAAGTCTGAATACTCTTTTCATAATATCAGCCTCCCTGTATGCAAAGGTGCTTCATTGCAAAATGCCATATCATCTTTGAAACAAGCACAAAGACTGCAAGCCAAAATGCCTGCAAAAGCATTGAAAACGCAATTTGAAACGGTGAGTACATATTCATATAAATCATTACAGGTGTGTAGGAAAGGCTTGCAAACGGCAGATATGTAAGCACTGTCTGCAAAACATCGGGCATAAACGCAAGCGGAATTGTACTGCCCGAAAGGAATCCTACAATAACATCTTTGATTAAGTTTGTTCCCCACAGGTTTTTGAGGAAGAATGCAAGAAAGCCGTAGCAGACATTGAAATAAAAGTTTATAAGATATGCAAGCTGAAGTGACACAAAAAACAGCACAAAGCTTACAATGTTAAACTGAACCGTACCTGTAATTACAAAGCGGTAAATTTCAACGCCGAGGACAATCGGCACAAACATAATCGAGTAGTTAATCACCTTGTTGCCGAGTTCCTGAAAAAGAAAGCACATATCAAACGAACACGGCTTAATCATTCTCATACTAACCGAACCGTCAACAATTTCTTCGCCGAGTGCAAATGCTCCGTCGCTGAATGAAAGGTAGCCTGTCAGAAAAGATATGAACACATAGACGGTCATATCTTCCATTGTAAAGCCCATAAAATTCTGATTTTGCGAGCTGTTAAAAACGGCTTTCCAAATAAAGTACATTACAAAGCATTTGAAAATTTCACCGATAAGAAAGAAGATGAAATTCGCCCTGTAAGCCATTGCACTCTGCACACCTGCACGGGAAAACGGCGAGTAGGTTTTAAGGAGTTTTTTCATCTACACACCCTCCTTGTAAATACGGCGGATGATTTCTTCAATATCGGCATCTTTAACGCTAATATCGCTGACATTGATGCTGTTGAGTGTGTATTTGAGAACCTCCTGAACAGACGCTTTCTGACTGTTGAAGCGAACCTTTACCTCAACACCGTCGCTGTCAACGGCGAGGTCATCATCCGAAAGCGAGAAAGTTTTTGCATAATCAAGAGCTGAAAGTGAATCTTGATTTTTAAGTTCAAAGCACAGTTCACGCATTTGACCGTACTTGTGTTTCAAATCATTGATAGGGCCGTCATAAACCTTTTTGCCCTTGTCAATCATAACAATTCGGTTGCACAGAAGTTCAATATCGGAGAGGTCGTGGGTTGTGAGAATAACGGTTGTTCCCTCTTCCTCATTGATTTTCTGAATGGCTTTTCTGATGTTGTCCTTAACCACAACATCAAGACCGATTGTCGGTTCGTCAAGGAAGAGAACTTTTGGGTTATGCAGCATTGATGCGGCAATGTCTGCTCTCATTCTTTGACCGAGTGAAAGTGTGCGGACAGGGCTCGTGATGAACGATTCAAGGTCAAGCACTTCGTTAAGAAATGACATTCGCTCTTTGTAGTCCTTATCCGAAACTTCATAAATTTCTTTCAGCACAGCGTAGGTTTCACGCAGTGCCAAATCCCACCAGAGCTGCGTTCTCTGTCCGAACACAACGCCGATTTCTTTAACATATTCTTTTCTGTTTTTGTAGGGAATCTGACCGTTAATCATACACTCACCCGAGGTCGGGGTAAGAATACCCGTGAGCATTTTGATTACGGTGCTTTTGCCTGCACCGTTAGGTCCGATAAATCCCAGAATTTCGCCCTTATCCACCTCAAAGGAGATGTTATCAACAGCCGTTATAATCTCCGTTTTGGGTTTGAACAGTGACTTTACGCTGCCCTTGAGGCCGGGTTCTTTGATAGTCTTTTTGAACTCTTTTCGTAAATTTTGAACACTTATCATATTCTTCTCCTCATTAACCAGTTGCCCCATTGAAAAGACACGAGTTTCAAAAAGGATACTGTAAATTTGCAGCCTTTTATGAGGAATATTGTAACATTCAGCCGAGTAGCAAAGCAAGTATATATCAGTTTACATTTTGCCGAAAAAACCGCTTTTACGGCAACTTTCGGTTGCATTGCCAATGTTTCAACATTCAAGGCTGTTTGTATTGCTTTTAACGGCTAAGCAATATTTGCGCAGACAACCGCAAGTAAAAGTCTGTACAATTTAATTATACAGGAATTATATGGCATTTGCAACACTTTATTACATATTTTTAAGATTTTTTCGAACAAAGGTTTTTATTGTTATATAATTTCTTAACGGTGGTTTACATTCATTTGTCATTATGTACAATTTATGATTGACACACCACTGTTTGTTTACAATTTAACAATATTTTTGTAATAATATTGACAATATTGCAACATAATAGTATTATTATCTTGTGACCGGTTGTTATCCGGAGGGAAAAATGATAACCTACAAATTGAATCATACACCCGAAGACGGGTTTAACACCTTTGGGATAAGCGCATTTTGCGGCAAAAAGCTTATAAAATCCGTGTCGGGAATCAGCGAAAGCTTTCGTGAAATGACGGAGCTTGTCGAAATGTGCAACGAACTTGAGCTTGAACTCTGCCAGCTTGACGACATTATCGAAGATTATCTTACTGATTTCACACTTTAATTTGCAAAGACTTTAACTTTTGTCATAATCGTGGTACAATAGTGTTTAATGTTCTATCAGACATTATATATCAGACAATAAGGTGATATCATGATTTGCAATTTATGCCCGAGAAAATGCGGTGCTGTTCGTACTGCCCACAGCGGAAACGGATTTTGTAAAATGGGAGAACTGCCCGTTGTTGCAAGAGTTGCTCCGCACTATGGCGAAGAACCGTGCATAAGCGGCACAAAGGGCAGCGGAACTGTTTTCTTTTCGGGTTGTACAATGAGATGCGTGTACTGCCAGAACTACGAGATTTCAAACGAGGACGGCGGAAGAACAATCACTCCCGAAAGGCTTGCCGAATGTTACAAAGAACTTGAGGACAAGGGAGTGCATAACATCAACCTTGTAACGGCTGACCATTTTGCACACGCTGTTGTTAAAAGTCTTGAAATTTACAAACCGAGAATTCCGATTGTATATAACTGCAGCGGATACACAAGTCCGAAAACTCTCAGTATGCTTGACGGACTTGTTGACATTTATCTTCCCGACTTTAAATATGCAGATGATTTTCTTGCGGTAAAATACTCTTCCGCACCGAATTATGTCAACACGGCTGTTGCCGCAATTCACGAAATGACTTTTCAGGTTGGTCTGCCCCAGTTTGACGATGACGGCATTATGAAAAAGGGCGTTATCGTAAGGCATCTGATTTTGCCTGCCCACACAAAGAACAGTCTTGAAGTGCTTGATATTGTAAAACGCAGATTCGGCGATCAGGTTTTGTTAAGTCTTATGTGTCAGTACATTCCTATGGGCAAGGTCAGCGACAGGGAGTTTTCAAGAATTAACCGTAAAATCACACGCAGAGAATATGACAAGGTAAAGCTTGAAATGATGCGACTGGGAATTGACGGCTTTACACAGGAGCTTTCTTCCGCAGATGAAAGCTATGTCCCCGAATGGGATTTTGAAGGATGATTTTTTGATTAATGGAACTCTTGTAGCGGCGAACCGTGTTCGCCAATCATTTCGTATGTAAATACGAAATGAGCAAAAAACAAGCTTTCCATAATAATCCAATTAATTTTATTGGAACATATGTATCCTGTCGAAACGATTTTACAATCGTTCCGATTGGCGAACGAGGTTCGCCGCTACGAATGAATACACAATTTCCTTCTTATTAAAATCTATGTGTTTGAACATATAATATCATCAGGGTGGGCGTCCAATGAACGCCCCTACCGATTAATTTTCAAAAACAAAACGGTCAAGAAACATTTTTTAGTTTCTCGACCGTTTTTTATTCAACCGTTTGTGACGGTTTTACATACAGGGTTTTGTTGTTGACATAAATCACCATACCAGGTTTTGAGCCGTTTGGCTTTGACACATAGCGAACAAGTGTGCAGTCAACGGGAACCTGACTGCTGTTTCTCGCCTTACTGTGATATGCCGCAAGCCGTGCCGCCTCATAGATTGCCGTGTCGGAAATCTCTTTGCCGTCCGAAACAACAATTACATGAGAACCGTGAATGTCCTTTGTGTGCAGCCACATATCGTTCTTTGACGCTGTTTTCAAAGTCAGCTTATCATTTTGACGGTTGTTTCTTCCTACAAGGATTTTAAAGCCGTCGCTTGATTCAAATTCGAGCGGCGGCAAAGTTGTCTGACGGGGCTTTTTGCCCTTTTGAACCTTGAGATAGCCCTGCTCGGTAAGTTCCTCACGAATTTGCGCAAGGTCTTTTTCATTTTCCGCACGGTCAACCGTATCGAGAACCGAATTAATATAATCAAGCTCTTCCCTGCCCTTTTCAAGCTGCTCTTTGAGCATAATTTCGGCATTTTTAGCCTTGCGGTAATCCTTGTAATACTTCTGGGCATTTGCCGAAGGTGAGATTGCCGGATTAAGCTTTACGCGTAAAATTGCGTTGTTCTCATCGTAAAAGTTTTCAACATCAACATACTCCGCACCACGCTCAATGCGATAGATATTTGCCTGTAAAAGATCACCGCATATGCGAAGATGCTCACGGTCTGCACAGCGTTCAAGCTCACTCTTCTGCTTTGCAATTTTTCGTGCAAGCCTTTCAAGTGTGTTGTTCAAAAGCTTTGTAAGGCTTTGCGATTTCACCCTCATTCTGTCACGACTGTCACGAGCTTCATAGAATCCGTCAAGCAAATCGGAGAAGCTTTCCTTACTCTCAACCTTTGCAAAATCGCCGTACTGTTCAACATTCATAAAGCAGAAGTCCATAGGCTTGCCGTCCTCACGATAAACCACAACAGGCTTGCCCGAACAATCGCTGCAAACGCTTTTCAGCTTTTCAATTTCAACTGCGAGTCGGTCAAAAAGCACACCCTCGATTCTGTTTGTTGCGCCCTCCATAACCTTGTATTCAATCTCACGGCATACAATCGGAGAAACGCCCTCAATTGTCCTTAACAGCGCCTTGTTAAGCGGCATTTCCGTGTCAAGATTTTTTACGGCTGTACACACATCAAGCACCGAACATTTAAGCAGATTCAGCTTGTTCTGCGATTCGGGAAGTTCGTATTTTATATTCGGCAGTACAAGTCTTTTACTGCTCATTGTAAGATCTACACGCTTGAGCGAGTCGATGATAACACCGTTTGAATCGACAATAATTATGTTGCTGTACATACCCATAATTTCGCATACAACAGTTATCATCACAGTATCGCCGAGTTCGTTCACGCACTCGAAATCGAGCATAAGAACACGGTCGCAACCGTTCTGGCGAAGTCCCACAAGCTTTCCGCCGCCGATTCTTTTTCGCAAAAGCATACAGAACATCGGAGGTTGTGCAGGATTTTCGGGTGTTGACGAACAAAAGTTTACTCTCGGTGAATTTGCCCGTGCAGAAAGCAACAGCTTTTTGTTGCCGGAAAATGTTCTCAGCCCGAACACAAGCTCCTCTCTGTTCGGCTGATAAATCTGCGACACCCTTGCACCGAGAGCCTCTTTTTCTATTTCACTTTTAATATGTCTTAAAAAAATTCCGTCAAGCGCCATAGTAACTCCGTAAATTATTTGTGATATTTACCGTTTGATGAAATCTCAAACGCGCGGTAAATCTGTTCGCTTAAAATCATTCTTGCCATTTGGTGAGGGAAGGTCATTCTGCTCATTGAAAGACGGACATCCGCCCGTTTTTTAACCGATTCGTCAAGTCCGTAGCTGCCGCCGATAATAAAATCAACGGTGCTTTTTCCGCTTACGGACGCATTGTCAATCAGCTTTGAAAGCTCCTCACTCGACATAGACTTTCCCTCAATACACATTGCAACAACATAATCCGAAGGCGAAATTTTTTGCATGATTCGTTTTCCCTCAGAGAAAATAACCTCATCAATCTGCGACCTATTCGGTATGTTGCTCTTAATGCGTTCTTCCGAAAGCTCAATAATATTGAATTTACAAAATGCGGTCAAGCGTTTTGCATACTCTGCAATTGCGTCGGTAAAATATTTTTCCTTGATTTTGCCGATACAAATTATGTTAATCTTAATCATATTCCTCTTGTTTGTTTAAGGTTAAAAGATGATGGCTTTTGTTGTGCTTACACTCGGAGCAACATCAAGCGAATAATCGCTTTTGTACTTCATTCCGTTTGATGTGAGCAGGTCAACGGATGTTGACATTGCAAGCGGAACGGTATTATTTTCTTCGCTGAGATGACCGAGCATAAGTCTTAAAGTTCCCTTTTCAACAAGGTTAACAAGTTCTTTTGCACATGCCTCATTTGAAAGATGCCCTCTGTTTGAAAGGATTCTCTGCTTTAGCGGATAAGGATAAAATCCGTTTTTGAGCATATTGATATCGTGATTTGACTCAAGCACAACAAAGTCGCTCTGCTCTGCGGCAGTTCTGACATCGGGCAACATAACGCCCATATCGGTTGCTATAAGTGCGGATTTTCCGTCGGGAGCAGTAACACGGTAACAACAGCTTTCCGCCGCATCGTGGGGGGTGTCAATTCGCTGAACACGCATATTGCCGATTACAACCTCGTCAGTTATAACATCTGCATCCGTGTTTGGATCAAGCTTATTACCTGCCCTCAAAGCATTGAGCGTACCAAGACTTGAATACACCTTAAAGCCGTAACGCTTTGCAAGCACACGCAACGCACTGCAATGGTCAGTGTGTTCGTGAGTTATAAAAACCGCCCCGATACTGCCCATATCAAGTCCGTTTGCAAGCATGGCATTTTCAATCTGCTTGCATGAACGACCTGCATCAATCAGTACGCCTTCGCTTGCCGAACCTATGTAGTAGCTGTTACCCTTACTTCCGCTGAACAGCGGTACTGCTCTTGCCAAAACAATCAATCCTTATCTTTAGTATAACGAATATGATAACACAAATTTTAAAATTTGTAAATTATCTCACAAAAAAGCCGTTCTCACAAAGAAAACGGCTTTGATTTCTAATTAAATTTTAGTCAGGCACCGAGCTCCTGCTCGTTGTCTCCTGTAAAATACACCTTTTTGATATCTGCACCAAGTCCTCTGAACTTTTCAACAACATCTTCATATCCACGCTCAATGAACTGAATATTTGAAATCTCTGTTGTACCGTTAATTTCAAGAGCGGCAATAATCATAGCCGCACCTGCACGAAGGTCGGTTGCCTTAACGGGAGCCGCTGTGAGCGGAACACCGCCCTCAATGATTGCAAGTCTGCCCTCAACAGAAATCTGCGCACCCATTCTGATAAGCTCGCTGACATACTGATAGCGATTATCCCAAACATTCTCGTTTATGATGCTTGTTCCGGGAACGCTCATAAGCAATGCGGCAAACTGCGGCTGACAGTCTGTCGGGAAGCCGGGATGCGGCATTGTCTTGATATTACAGCGCTTTAGCGGAGCAGATGACGCATCAACCTTGAGAGCCTCATCATATTCCGTAATCTTAACACCCATCTCACGCAGCTTTGCGCTGATTGATTCAAGATGCTTCGGTGTAATATTCTTTACCGTAATACAACCTCTTGTTGCGGCGGAAGCACACATATATGTTCCTGCCTCAATCTGGTCGGGAATAATCGAATAAGTAATGCCGTGAAGATATTCAACGCCACGGATTTTGATAACATCCGTACCTGCGCCCCTGACATCCGCGACTAATAATATTAGTGAGAGTAGCCATTTATGGAGTGTACTATGGAGCCTCATGAGTTTTGTATAACGTGCTTTAAAATGTGGCTAAAAGTACAAATAATCCGGGATATACGAAGTGAAAGAAATGATTATTTTGTGTTTGTGGATAAATAACTGTATTTTTGCCGTCAAATTTTATAAATGACATCCTTATGAATTACGGATATGTAAAGGTAGCGGCGGCTGTGCCCCGTGTGAAGGGGGCGGGCTGTAAGTTCAATGCCGGAGAAATAGAAAAGGAGATAATCATAGCTGAAGGAAAAGGTGTGCAAATCATAGCCTTTCCGGAACTGTGTGTCACAGGATATACATGCGGCGATCTGTTTGCTCAGCAACTGCTGCTTGAAGAAGCAGAAATGGGGCTGATACATATTATAAGTAATACACGACAGCTGGACATAATAGCTATACTTGGTATGCCGATAGCGATGAATGGTGTATTGCTGAATGCAGCCGTCGTAATTCAGAAAGGAAAAGTGCTGGGTGTGGT
>OGXG01000379.1_pt1 | contig 24887 bp, 19 predicted proteins | sample 1576251 | NCBI WGS metagenome assembly OGXG01 (sample SAMEA3541533, study PRJEB24748) | human gut metagenome | biome: human gut; feature: human-associated habitat; material: faeces | place: China | collected 2012
ATCCTATGTAAGAGCCATTGATCCATACATAAAAGCAACTGTCTACTCCTTCAAAATTCAAGAAAGCTTTTGGTGCATTTTCATCTTTGTGATAAACAAAGGTATGTGCATATGTTCCACATGGAATATCCTGTGGTACATACGGTGGATCAAATGGGAACGGATACCTGATGTTTGTATACTGATGTGTGTCATATCCTGCCATCTGCCATACACTCGGAACCTGAATCTCATCAAAATTTTCTGTATCATAATCTTTCTCAAAGAAGGGTTCCTGAACATCATAGATACTGTTAAAATACTGGAACTTCCAAGTTCCGTTCAATAACTGCATTCGGTCTGACTCTTCCCTGTGCTCCACCAGGTTATCCATTCTTTTGGATGCCGGAATAAAATAGGCTCTGGCTGGCATTGTATTTTCATGCAGTACGCTTAAATCCTCATAATAACGTGGTACAATCATAAATAACTCTCCTTTAATACATATACATTTTTTTGCACTTTGTTTTTCCACAGCAAACCTTGTCTTTTACTTTTATGTTTACGCTTCTCTGTTTTGCTATATATATCTTATCCTAATCTGCAAAACATGTCTATGAATTGGATTAGACAAAATATGCAAAACCTCCTGCATAAAATTAAAGTCAGTTTTTACGATGAGGGAACGGTGTCGTTCGCCTCACGCAATTTATATTATACACTCTTTTTCTTCGTTTTTCAAGAAAAAAGAAAAGAAAAACAAAAAAATTTGATTCTGTAGCAAGAACCCACCTAAAAAAACAAATTCCCCCCATCAGAAACCATGATTTATTAAGAATTCGCCCTTCAAACCATCATTCTGAAAACTCTATACCGTTTCCCTGTGGTGGACGGATGTCCGCCGTCCCGCATCATTTTCCCGATTTTTTGATTTTTCCGCACCAATTTTTTCTATTTTTCGCCCGAAACGCAAAAAAGTCCAGCCGATTCCAGCGAACCGACCAGACTTTCAAAAATAAAGTTTCTGAATGTTTCTCTCCCCATTACGGGAACAAGCCCTTGATGACTTCTGCATCAATCAGCCGTTGCAATGCCACCACATACGCACCCATCCGCAGCGTGCAATGTTTTTCCTGAGCGGTTTCATAGAGGGCTGCAAACGCCTTTGTCATCAACTTTTCCAGCATCTCGTTGACCTGTTCCCGCTCCCAAGTAAGTTCCTGAATATTCTGCACCCACTCGAAATAGGATACAATGACACCGCCACTATTTGCAAAAATATCCGGCACTAACACAATACCACGCTGTTCCAGAATCTTATCTGCTGCCGCAGTGGTTGGACCATTTGCACCCTCTACAATGAACTTGCACTGCATTTCTGCTGCAATTTCTTCATCAATCTGATTTTCCAGAGCAGCCGGTACAAATACATCACAGGCACAAGTCAGCAATTCCCGATTGGAAATATGCTGGATACCAGCACCGTTATAATCTTTCAGCAGACCGCCATTTCCGGTATAAGCTGCAATCGCATCCGCATCCAGTCCATCTGCACAATAAATCCCGCCGGAAACATCGCTCAATGCAACAATTTTTGCATTCCGATGATAAAAAATCTTTGCTGCATTGCTGCCAACATTGCCCATACCCTGAATGGCAACCGCCGTTCCAGCCAATTCTTTTCCATACTTTCCTAAAATCAGTTTGGTACTGATGACAACCCCTCTACCGGTTGCAGACGGTCTGCCCTTTGAGCCACCCAGTTCCACTGGTTTTCCGGTTACAACGCCCGGACACGGCTTTCCTTTCAGCATGCTGTAGGTATCCAGCACCCATGCCATCGTTTGTGCATTGGTGTTGACATCCGGTGCTGGGATGTCCTTATCCTGTCCAATCAGCGGTTCAATGGCGTAAGTATACCGCCGTGTCAGTCGGCATAATTCTCGTTTCGATAGCGTATGCGGGTCAACCCGTACACCGCCCTTTGCACCGCCATACGGAATATTTGCAACCGCACACTTCAAGGACATCCATGTTGCCAGTGCCTTGACCTCATCCAGATTGACATCCTGATGAAACCGAATTCCGCCCTTAAATGGTCCACGGATGTTGGAATGCTGCACCCGCCAGCCCTCGAACACATGAATGCTGCCGTCATCCATTTCCACCGGCAAATACACTTTCGTTTCTCGCTGCGGATTTCGGATAATTTCAAACATTGTCCGGTCAATTCCGCCCACTTCCATGGCTTCTTCCATGACAGTCTGTACATTCTCAAACGGATTATATGGCTTTTCCATTCAGTACCTCCACATTGTAAACAGATTTGTTTTTGTTTCTGCATGTCTGCCGTTCGGCAGGAATTTGTTTTTTCGCTTCCTTTCGCAAACAGAACATGATTCTGTGATTTTAAAAGTCTGTCGCTATCCTGTAGAAACATTAAAAAGCAATGTCGAACTGTCTGAATTTCTGTATGAGTATCATTATACACTTTTTAAATCATTTTGCAAGGGCTATCTAGAAAAAGAAAAGAAAAAAATCATTCCATCCTATCCAAATAATAAAAAATCAGTTTGATTGAAAAAAACCATCTTTTTCAAAGAATTCTGTTCGTGCAATTTGTTTTTGAAAGCAAAAACGTGTTTTTACAGAAAATTCAATTGTTTCTCCATCGCGGACAGTAATACAAATTTCTCTTTTTTCAAATAAAAAAGAAGGGCATCTGTTTCCAGATACCCTTCTTTTCTGTATGAATAAATTTGCTTATTCCGGATTTGCTTCGGAATCTTCTTCTACTGGTGCAGCAGCATCCAATGTTGTAACTACAGTTGTCGTTGCTCCTCCGGCAGCACCTGCTCCCGTATTTTTCTGCATTGCATTTGCCAGCAGGCAATCTTTCCAGAGTGGCAGCGAGCTACCGCCCAAGTGAATGCCATCTGAAGTATAGTCCGAATTTAAGTAGCCACTGCTGTCCACCAAAGAAGGATTCAGGTCAATATAAAAGACCTGCTTGTTATCGGCAATCTGGGACAGCAACGCATTTTTTTCGTTGATATTTGCATTGCTGATGACATCGGTTTCCGCCGACGCTGCAACATTGATGATACTTTGTACATAGACAATTGCATCCGGCTGCATCTGACAAATCTGCTGTACCACAGACTGATAGTATTCTACGAATGACTCAGACGTACCCGTGCCCAGTTCGTTGATTCCAAACATGATATAAATCTTTCCGTACTGCTTGGCAGTCAGCAAGCCAGTCAGCGTATTGGTTGAACCGCTTTCTGGCGGAACATCAATATTTGCATCCATCACATCATAGATCGTCATACCAACATCGGCAAAGAAATCCGTACTTTCTGGCATATCGCCAAAGAGATACATGCCTACAGTTCGAGAGTTCCCGATAAACAGAGCATCTTCAAAATAGCTTTCATCCGCATTTGCAAGCGGAACATATTCCCCAGCCGCTTCTGTTGTAACCGTTGTTGTCGTCAAATTACTGCCGGAAACAGCGGTTTCGCTGACGTCCGGTGTTGCTCCATCATTGGCAGGCGGTGCAGTGGTTGCCGCTTCTGTGGCAACAGTTGTAATTTTTGCGACTGTTGTCGGAGCAGCCTTTTGATTATCATCCTCTTTTTTCAGCAGTTCCCACGGAATCAGCAGAGAGGTCAGCAGTACACAAATCAACAGGGGGCATTGCTTTAAAAAATCCATGAAATCTCCTCTCCTTAGAACTGATAATACAGGAATGGGTTGCTGGTCTGGGTCTGCATCTTATAAACAGACATCAGGTAAATCAAAACCAGTCCCAAAATCACCAGTTTGCTGTTTTTATGTTTTTCATACCATCTGGACGGGAATGGCAGACAGAACACAACGCAGGCGATTAACAAATACCAATAGTCATGCAGTGCCCGTATAACATCCTTGGTATTGACAAAGCTTGCGGTATCGTCTGCAAAGAACGGGAACAGACGGGAGAAATACGTTGCAATATCCTGCATATTCGGCAGGGCAAATACCACCCATGTCAGCGGAATCAGGAAAATCACATAAATATGTTTCAGTACCTTTGTTTTTGCCAGCAATTTTCCCAGCCCCAGCCGTTCAATCGTCAGGAGCACGAAGAAAATCAGTCCCCACAATACAAAGTTCCAGCTTGCACCGTGCCAAAGTCCGGTAAATGCCCAGACCACAAAGGTATTCCGGATGGTCTTTGCAAAGCTGCATCGGCTTCCGCCCAGCGGAAAATATAAGTACTTCTTGAACCAGCGTCCCAAGGTCATATGCCATCTCCGCCAGAATTCCGCCATCGAACCGGAAATATAGGGGTGGTCAAAGTTTCTCGGCACATACAAGCCCAGCATCTGCCCCAGACCCATCGCCATCAGGGAATAACCGGCGAAGTCAAAATACAGCTGGAAACTATATCCGAATGCCCCCAGCCATGCGTATGGGCAGGACAGTGTTTCATAGCCATAACGGGACATCCCAGCCCAGAGCGTTCCCATCGGATTTGCAAGCAGCATCTTTGCACCCATACCCAGAATAAAGGTCTTTAGCCCCGATTCCAGATTCAGCACAGAACAGTGCCGGCGGAGCAAAGTCGGTTCTAGCTCGCTGTAAAGTCCGATTGGCCCAGAGGTAACTTGCGGGAACATCGCAATATATACGCCCAAATTAATGATATTCTTAACCGGACGCTGTTCGCCTCGATAGACATCCACTAAGTAAGAAACCACTTGGAATGTATAGAAGCTAATACCCAACGGCATGACCACGGAAATGGTTGGAATCTGAATGTGGGTCGCCGTGAGCAGGGCATTGATGTTTTCGATAAAGAAGTTGGTATATTTGAAAAATACCAGCAGTCCGAAGTTATAAATCAAGCCCAGCACAAGTAAGGGCTTTTTTTGTGCCCGCCTCTCTCCAATCAACCTACCAAATGTATAGTTGACGACAATCGACAGCATTAGCAACAGCAAATAGAAATGCTGTCCCCACGCATAAAATACAAAGCTGCCAATCAACAAGATCATGTTTTTATATCGTGTTGGCACGACATAATAAACGATCAGGAAGATGGGCAAGAATCGAAACATGAATTCAATCGTTGTGAATGACATAAATCCTCCCTAATTCCCTATTTTTTTGTTTCTGAATGCATCTGGAAAACACGATTCTTATTATAGACGTTTTTTTGCAATCTGTCAAGTAGGCACGCAAATTTTGGATATTGATTTTTTAATTTTTATATTTTAGGTTTGGTTATTCTCATTCTATGCAGCCATTCCTGCAACCTTTCCGTATGTTCTCCAGTCCATGCAGAGAAAAGACGTGCATACAATCGCATGCACGCCTTCTTGTCAATCAGGAAATGGTTATAATCTTGTCAGGAACTGTGCCAGCAGCACAACCAGAATCAATGCAATTGGATAGGTTGCAGCATAAGCAGAAGCTACATTCGGGGTATTGGCTGTTTTAATCAGCGTGCCCAATGCTGGCGTACTGGTCATACCACCGCAAATCGAACCCAAATTGTTAAACAGGCTCAGCTTCAAAACATACTTTGCAAACAGGAATCCAACAATCATCGGAATCAAAGTCATCAATGCTCCCCACAGGAACAGCAATGCTCCGTATTCCTTCAAGACAGCAACAAATTCTGCACCGCCGTCCATACCAGCACCAATTAAGAACAGAATCAAGCCCAATTCCTGAAACAGGCTCAAAACGTGCTGGTCAACTTTCAGGCTCAGCTTGCCGATTCTGCCGAAGTGCCCGAAAATCAAACCCATAATCAATGGGCCGCCCGTTGTTCCCAGATTGAACGAACCTTTTCCCAACGGAATATGAAACGAACCCAGTATCAACCCTAGCATCACTGCTAAGAAAAATGCTGCAATGCCAAACTTATCCATTTCAAACAACTTTCTCTGCTTGTTACCAGCCGCATCATTTGACTGAATGGAAACCAGCTTTGCCCGTTCTTCATCCATGTTCGCATGCAGGATTTTCGGGATAATCTGAACGAACAATACAACGCCGATAACCCCAAACGGGTACGCAATCGCATAGCCAACGGCAACATTGCCATAGAGCGGACTTGCTTCGCCAACGGCTTCTTGTGCTGCTGCAAATGCCGGCGTACTGGTCAACGCACCGGCAAACAGTCCAACGCTCATGGACGAATTGATGTTTGGAACAAGCAGCGTAATGGCTGCACAAACCAGACATCCGGTAATAATGATAATGCCGCCCAGTGCCACATAGGACTTTGCATTCTTTTTCAGGTTCTTAAAGAAGCTCGGCCCTGCAATCAATCCAACAGAGGTTACAAACAAAACCAACCCCAAATTCTGCACCAACTTAAAATAGTGGTCGACTGCCGGCAGACTTTCCTGCCAAGAGGCAATGTCTTGAAATGCAACGCCCTTGAAATGTCCGGCAACCAGTGCAACCAAAAAGATTGCAGCAGAGCCCAACGATACGCCCTTGATGGAAATTTTTCCGACCAGGTAGCCGACAACAATAATTGCAAAGATGAAAAACAAGACCAGCGTCATTGCTTTCATGCTGAAAATATGCGTTCCGGCAACCTCCAGAAGTTCAAACTTCATGCATATGTTCTCCTTTTTTGTTTTTCATGAATGACGAAATCATACCCCTGTGTTTCTTTTTTTGCTGGGCGAATGGGAAAAATGACCAGACCGCACGTTTCCGATGCGTCCCGCAAGACCTGATTGACAAAAAATAAGATACGCCGTTTCTCTTGGTTTCTGCAATCTGTTCTCTAAAGATGGGACTTCCTCAGAGTATCACAAAAAAGAAAAGAAAGAGCGTAGACAAGTGCTGATTTCTGCATTCATTCTTTTGATTATAGCATGTTTTTTCTTTCTCTGTCAAGACAAAAAGCAAAATTTTGACACGCATTCCCCTACTTTTTTGAAAAATCCGCTTTTTTTGAAAAAAACTTTTCCTTTTGCGGAAAATCGCCCCTATTCCCTGCAAAAAAATAAAAAAAACCGAAAAAAGACTTTTCTTTTTCAATCGTGTGTGGTATAATAAAGAAAAGCGGTTTTCTGTGTGCAAGGGGTGCATACAAACCAAAAGGAGGCAATTTCTATGCAGGAAAAAAAGAGAAAGAAAAAGAACCCAGCTGCTGAACAGGAGGAACAGACCAAAAAAATGCAGTCTGTCGCCGAAACCGCTTCGGAACAACCGACAGCAGAAGAACCGCCGAAGGAATCGGCTCAAAAATCGTCCAAATCCAAACAAAAACCAACGGCTTCCGGCTCAGCCAATACAAAAGAAAACCGACGGACAGGCTGGATTTTGGCAGAAGTTGCAATCTCTGCTGCTCTGTTGGTTGCCATGCGGCTGACGCTGCTGCATCCATTTCTGGATAACTGGACGGAAGTCAACACGATGTCAGGCAGCACTTGGCTGGAGGACAACGCCCAGCAAGTTCCGCTCACCACAACCACACCGGATTCTACAGACCCAACAGGAACAACGGATTCCAACAAAAACGGTAATCAGAGCGACCTGTATAAGAGCGTTTCCATGGACAATCAGGAAATTCACAACGGGGATTTGATTCTGGTGAATAACTCCACCGCCTATGAGAGCACAGACGAAAACGAATTGGAAGCGGTTTATGAAAAGAAAACGGATTCCTATTCTGTCAGCGGTTCAGAACTGATGCTGCGGGGCGATGTCATTGACAACCTGAATCATATGCTGGACGACTTCCAGACGGAAACTGGTCACAGTGATATCATCATCATCAGCGGCTATCGTACTACGGAACAGCAGCAGGAATTATATGATGCTGATTTAGAGGACACGGGCGAAGATACGTCTACGCTGGTTGCAAAGCCCGGATACAGTGAACATGAAACTGGCTATGCCATGGACTTTTCACTGTTTGAAGACGGTATTTCCGCCGACTATGACGGCACGGGGGAATATGACTGGATCAACCAGAACTGTGCCCACTATGGGTTCATTCTGCGGTATCCGGAAAATAAAACTGACCTGACGGAAATCCGGTATGAATCGTGGCACTATCGCTATGTGGGGCAGCCTCATGCTTATTATATGCAGCAAAACGACCTTTGTTTAGAGGAATATATTGAAACACTGAAGGATTATTCTGTTGACAACCCGTTGGAAATCACCAACTGGGACGGAAAAGTTTATCAGGTCTATTATGTACCGGCAGAAGCTGGTGACAGCACCTATGTCATGGTACCGCCGGATCAGGAATACACCGTTTCCGGAAACAATGTCGATGGATTCATCATTACTGTTGATACTGGGGTAACCAATCTGGATGAAGCCGAAGCGAAAACAACAACGACAACGGCAACCAGTGACAGCGAGGATACAGAAACAACCGAAACGGAAACCGAAACCGATGCACTGGCAGAAACTGATTGGAATACAGAAGATTGGGAATATTAACGAAAATCGCATTTTTTACAAAAAGACGATGCCGACTGTAACAAGTTGGCATCGTCTTTTTCTGTTTTGAATCACATTTATTCCTCTACACCACGGTTTCATCATTCATGAACCCCCGTTCTCCTGCATAAACTAAAACCAAACCCATAGACAGGAGGGACTTCATGCAACGAAAAAGTATTCTCAAAGATACCATTCAATTGACCGTGGTACAGTTTTTTCTGGAATGGGTAAGTTTATTGCTGAACGTCTGGCTCACGCACCGCATTGGTGCTGCAACCGTCGGGATTGTCGCATTGACCGGCTCTTTTTTTCAGCTGGCTGCGGTCGCTGCCAACGGCAACGGCTTTCTCTGCACCAGCCGCTTTGTATCAGAAGAGTTGGGAAAGCCCAACGGCAACCCCAACCGTGTTTTAGGCTATGCCATTGGTTTTTGTCTGCTGCTTGGAATTCCCGTTTCCGCCCTGATTTTTTGCAGTGCCGAACCGCTAAGCCTGCGATTCCTGAAAAGTGCAGACCTCGCTGCTGCTGTCCGCATCTTTACACTGATTTTACCACTGGGTGGTGTTTGTTCCTGTTTAAAAGGCTATTTGAATGCCGTCTGTCGGGTGGCAGACCCTGCCATCTGCGATATTATCGAATGTTTGAGTCGCTGCGTTGTGCTCATGCTGTTGTTACAGCTGCAATCCGTTCATACGAACGCCTCTGTCTGCATGGCGATGGCATATAGCACCGGATGCAGTACGATTTTAGGCTTTTTCTGCCTGCTCTGGTTCTGCTGGAGAAGCCGCCTGCCCCGTACGGGTATCTGTTCGCTCTCTTTTGGCAGATACATTCATGCAGCGATACCCGTTTTATTCGGCGGATGTTTAACAGCTGCCCTGAGCAGCACCAACGATGCTTTGATTCCGGTCACGCTCCGGCAAGCTGGAAACTCCACGGATTTGGCACTGAGCCAGTTTGGCACATTTGAAGCGATTGTGATTCCGGTGCTATTTTTCCCGTCTACCATTCTCTGTGCTTTATCTGGCATCTTAATTACCGAAGCTGCCCGTGCAACGGCTGCCAACAACCAAGCCCACTTGCAGCGGCTGACAAAAGCAGTCATTCAGAAAACCTTGCAGCTTTCTATTTTCATCGCTGCCGGATTGTTATTATATGGCAATCTCATTGGTACATTGTTAGATGGCGGAGCGTTAGCAGGCTATTTGATTCGTCTATTAGCCCCTGTTGTGCCCTTCATCTATCTGGAAATCGTCTTGGAAGCCCTTTTAAAGGGCATGGGGCAGCAGTCGTTCTCCTCCCTCAACTACTTAGCAGAATATACCATTCGCATTGCAATTGTTTTAGTTTGTATTCCAAAATTCGGCTTTTATGGGATTGTGCTATCCTACTATGCCAGCAATGTTTGCGGAAACTGTTTCCGCCTCTGGAAAACCTGCAAAACTGCCCATATTCGCTTTTCGTTCTGGAGTGATGTCGGATTTCCGCTGTTTGCAGCAGCACTGGCATTTCAAGTACCACTCTGTGGACTGCGGTTGCTGCATGGTATGCAGTTCGCATGGATTTGCCTGCTGCCTGCTATTCTCATTGACTACGCCCTGCTCAAAAGTTACGGGAAAATCACTGCCATTCCGCTGCTCTCCAAAAAGCAGCACGCCTGCTCTTCCGCCTGATTACTCAATAATATCTGCAAAGGTGCAGCCCGTCACTTTCTGAATATCCAACGGAGAAACTTCCAACTGATGCCCGATTTTCCCAGCACTGCACAAAATCGTATCAAATTGCAGAGCACTTTCATGGATGACCGTTGGAAACAGCTTTTTCATACCAATGGGAGAACAGCCACCGTGTACATATCCGGTCAACGGCAGCAATTCTTTCTCCTTAATCATAGAAACTGCTTTTTCACCAACGGCAGCCGCTGCCTTTTTCAGGTGCAGGGTTTCTGCAACGGGCAGCATAAAAACATAATGATTTCCGGATTTTCCGACAGTGACCAGCGTTTTAAATACCTGTTCCGGCGGCTGCCCGAGTGCCTGTGCCAGTTCTACACCTGTATTCTCTTTTGTCGCTGCTGGCCAGCTGCGGTGCTGATAGGAAACCTTTTCCCGTTCTAAAATTCGAATTGCATTGGTTTTCTCTAATTTTTCCTTTGCCATGGTTCATCGTTCCTTTCCATTTGAAACAGAAAAAACGGACACTGGTCAAAATGTCCGTTTTTTCTCTTTGATACCCTCAATTAAAAAGCAGAAATTGCGTGTTTGGATGGAGAGAAATAATCCTCCAGAATTGCAATGTAAGACCGGAAACAAACCTGGTCATTTACATACATGACATCATTGTTCTGCGGAACGCCTAGCCGCTCTAAATCCTGATCGGTCAGGTTTCGCAGATAAATGGTAGTGTTTTCATCATAGCCCAACGCTTTCCGGTCGCTTGCTGGTAACTGCAACGTGACATCTTCGGAAATGGTGAGCAATTCTTCGGTAATCTGCTGACGGGTCTGGGTTTCCCAGTGAACAACTGTTTCTTCCTGCATCGGTCGTTCCAGCGAAACCGTCCGTTCATAACCCTCCGCCCGAAATTCGAGAACGCCCAGGTTTACATCATAATTATTCGGTTCAACCGTCACGGCAGTGCTGCCGTTGGAGCTGTCCTCGGTATTGATGACTTCATACCGATACTTGCGAGAAGGTGAAATCCCACTATCTACAACGGTCGATGCCATAGAGGTAGAGAACAGCGAACTTCCCAAAAAATACGCCAGCGAACCGAGCACATACAACAGCAGGAAAATCGTTCCAAAGACGGTTTTAATCGTTTCGGTACAACCACATAGGAAAAATGCCAACAGAGCCGTCACGACCAAAGGGACGAGCACTTCCCACTCTCCAAAACAGAGCAGCACAGATGGCAATAAAAATGGCAACAGCAACACGCTGCATATTTTCGTCAACACCTGTTTTCTCGAATACAGCATGGCTGCCAGTGCACCGCCGGAAATGGCAATCAAAACCACGCAGCAAGCTGCCTTTTGCGGAACTTCTACCGTATAAAAAAAGCTGAGCACCGCCAATGCTACAATCAGCAAAAAATATAACAAGCTAATGACGGACATCGCACGTTTTCGTCCAAGATTTTGCGTTTGTTCCATAATGCGTTTTTTCCAGTCCGGCAGATTACCGAACGGGAACTCCTTTCTATCCGACTGAAAAAGATCAAGACATACTTCCCTGTTATTATAACATTTTTTTCTGGTTGTGACAAGTCCTATTCTAAAAAAATCCTGCAAATTGCAGTTTCTTTTTCTGTTTCCGCTGGAAAATCCGACCATCTTTCGCTTGTTCGTCAGAATTTGTAAAAAAATCCTTACAAATTTGTCTCATTGCTCTTTACTTTTTGCTGGAATTTGTGTATAATAGGAGCATCATTGAGAAAGAAGGTTTTGTTGATGCAAACACAAAAATTTTATCAGCGTTCCGGGTTCTGGTTCTGCTGTACCCTTTTATGGTGTATCGTCATTTTCTGCTTCTCCGCACAGGATGCAACACAATCCACAGCAGTCAGTAATGGATTCTTACATAAAATTGCACAAATTTGTACTGGTTGGATTCCAGCAGATGCAATGGACTTAGAGAGCAGCACGCATACTTCCATGGCGTTTCTCATCCGAAAAATCGCTCATTTTACGCTGTATTTCATCTTGGGACTGCTCTCCTGTGCAACGATGATGACATACTGCCTGAAAAAAGAACGCTCTCTTTCCGCAGGCTGGTTTTGTGCATGGGCATTCTGCATTTTCTATGCCACCACAGACGAATTCCATCAACTGTTTGTTCCGGGCAGAACCGGCAGACTGTTAGATATTGGAATTGACAGCTGCGGAGCACTGCTGGGCAGTCTGATTTTGCTTTTTTTCGTCTATCGTGCCGACCAGCGACATCAAAAACCGGAAAAAGTCGTTTGATCGTACTGTTTCCGCAGCATGGCAATTGCCCGTTTTTCCAGACGGGAAACATACGAACGGGAAATGCCCATCTTCTTGGCAACTTCTCGCTGGGTCATGGGAATCTGCCCATACAGCCCATAGCGATGTACCAAAATCTCTACTTCTCGTGGCGTTAACTTTTGCTGCAAAAACTGGTAGAGCTGCTGAATCTGCATTTGGGATGCCACTTGTTCTTGAATGTCGCAGCCGTCCTCGATAATATCCAGCAACGTCAGCTGGTTGCCATCTTTATCCGTATCAATCGGCTCTGCCATGGAAATGGCATCTCCCTGTTTCCGGCAGGTGCGGAAATGCATTAAGATTTCATTTTCAATGCAGCGGCTGGCATAAGTCGCAAACCGTGCTCCCTTTTCATAGTCAAATGTAGAAACAGCTTTCATCAGCCCAACTGTTCCGATGGAAAGCAAGTCTTCCTGCTCCGCCTGATTGGTGTAATATTTTTTGATAATGTGTGCAACGAGCCGCATATTATGCAGAATCAGTTTTTCCCGTGCTGAGGCATCCCCTGCACGCATCTGCTGAAAACATCGCAGTTCTTCTTTTTGCGAGAGCGGCTTGCGAAATGCTCCAGAGGTTTCCACATGCAGGAAAAAGCAGAGCAGCTGTTGGAATAATGCCGATAAAAACATCAAAATCCCCCCTTTCTTTCATCTATATGCCGGAAAGAAATTGTCCTATGTCCGCATATGATGGCAGAAAGAGGGGATTTTTCTCATGCATTCTAATTGGATTAGGAATGCACGGTTGTGGTTTCTTTGGTCAGGGAAAACGTGTGTTCATTTGCAGACAACAGCACTTGGTCGCCCGCAGCAATGGTTTTCTGTAAGAGTTGCTGTGCCAGTTGCGTTTCCACTGCCTCTGTCAGATATCGCCGCATCGGTCTTGCTCCATATCGTCCGGTATCCGGTGCATGAGCAAGCTGCTGCACGGCTTCTTGGGTAAAGTGCAGCTGAACGTGAAGTTGTTCCATTCGTTTTTGCAAATTTTGCAGCTGTTTTTCTGCAATCTGACAGAGTTCTTTCTGTGTCAGGGGTTGGAATGGGATGATTGCATCCAACCGCCCCAAAAATTCCGGTGAAAAATACTGCCGCAGAGCCGTTTCACTGGTCGCCTGTGTTGTCTGCACAAATCCAGCAGGCGGCTTGCTGCCTGTTCCACCGAGATTGGACGTTAAAATCAGCAGAGCATTGGTAAAATCTGTTTTTCTGCCGTTGGAATCACTCAAAACGCCATCTTCCATAATTTGTAGCAGAATATTACAAATATCCGGATGTGCTTTTTCAATCTCATCGAAGAGAATCACACAGTATGGACGTTTCCGCACCCGTTCGCAGAGCGTTCCGCCCTCTTCATAGCCCACATATCCGGGCGGTGCTCCAATCAGCTTGGAAACCGTATGCTTTTCCATGTATTCCGACATATCAAACCGAATCAGGCTATCTTTATCATCAAACAAATGCAGAGCGGCGGCTTTCGCCAGAGCCGTCTTGCCAACACCGGTTGGACCTGTAAACAAAAAGCATCCAATCGGGCGGTTTTCCTCTCGCAGTCCCGTTCTGGCACGAATCAATGCAGCGGAAAGCTGCCGAATTGCCGCAGTATGTCCGATAATTTGCTGCTGCAACTCCTGTTCCAACGTCATCAATCGCTGCTGCTGAACAGTCGTAATCTTCTGCACGGGAATTCCAATCCGCATGGAAACGATTTCTGCAAGGTCGGATTCTGTCACCACCGGACAGGAAACATGTTCCTGCTCGCAGCGAATCCGAGCACGAGAACAGGCTTCATCCAGCAAATCAATCGCCTTATCTGGCAAATAGCGGTCGTGGAGATAGCGAACCGAACAGGAAACTGCCTGCCGTAAAATCGCATCCGGAATTTCAATGTGGTGAAAGTTCGCATATGTTTCCCGCAGTCCGCAGAGAATCGAAAAGCAAGCCTCTGGGCTAGGTTCTAAAACCTGAATCGGCTGAAACCGCCGTTCCAATGCACTATCTTTCTCGATATATTTGCGAAATTCTTCGGTTGTCGTTGCTCCAATCAGCTTGACTTCTCCACGGGCAAGCTGCGGCTTCAACATATTTGCAGCATCAATTGCCCCTTCAGCTGCCCCTGCTCCAACAATCGTATGCAGTTCATCAATAAATAAAATAATATGTTCGTTCTGGGTTGCCTCTTGCAAGCAGTTCCGAAACCGTTCTTCAAAATCGCCACGATATTTTGCCCCCGACAGCAACGCTGGCAAGTCCAACGAGAAAATATGCTGCGGTAAGAGGGCTTCCGGCACTTCTCCCCGTAAGATTTTCTGAGCAACGCCTTCTACAATTGCCGTCTTCCCAACGCCGGCATCGCCCACCAGACAGGGATTATTTTTGGTACGGCGAGTGAGAATCTGAACCATCTGCTGTAATTCCGCTTCCCGTCCGATTACGGGGTCATATTGATGCAGCAATGCCGGGTCAGTCATCCACTTCCCATACTGAAAGAGGTTCGGCAGTGTTTTCTTTGAAATCCGCTCTGTTCGCCGTTCTTCCATGCGGAGATGACAAGAGGTTTCCTGCCGACTGACTGCCCCCAGTTGATTCAAGCTAACGCCCAGCTTCTTCAGAATCGCAACTGCCGTACAGCAAGGCGTTCGCAGAATCGAACGCAGAAGATGTTCTGTTCCGGCAAGGCTGCGACCATCTTCTTTCGAAAATGCCTTTGCCTGCTGCATAATTTCACTCAACGCAGGGGTGAGGCAGTCCTCCTGCACCTGTGCCGGAATCCCTCTTCCGACCAGTTCCACCAACGCATTCCGCACCCGTTGTGCAGTGATGTGCTGAGCTGCCAGCATGGCTGCGGCAGCATTGCTGCCCTCCTCCAGCAGTCCCAGCAGCAAATGTTCACTGCCGATGTAAGTATGTCCCAATTCTTCCGCCGCACAGATTGCTTCTTTCAAAGCAAGAATGGCTTTTCCTGTAAACCCATCTGTATATCGCATATACCAAATTCCTTTCTGCACTCATATGAATTTAGTATGCCACAAAACTTGTGCGTTATCTGTCGAAGTAGGAACGCTTTTTTGACTTTTGCATATGATGTACTATGAAACAGACAGAAAGTCGTTTGTTTCAAATTTAATCTACAAAAAAGGAGATTTTTACGATGTGTGGATGCGATGGAAACAACGGTTGCTGGTGGATTATCATTCTGATCGTGCTGTTTGTATGCTGCGGCTGTGGTGGCTACGGTAACTGCGGCGGTGGCTGTGGCTGCAACAACAACGGCTGCGGTTGTGGCTGCTAATTAGCAACCTTTAACGCTTGCAAGCAATGCCCCGAACGGTGTGAACTGTTCGGGGCATTGCTGCATTTGATTTTATTTTTATGATGGGTTTATCTCCCCTGCGGAATCGGTCTTCTCTTGGCGGTATACTGCTTAACGATAATCTGATAGACAGCAGTTCGTTCAAGATGTGCCTGTGAAAATGACTGAAACGGAATTCGGTAATGCTCCAGCAGCTTTTTCAGCAAATCTTCTTTTTTCTCTTCCGGTGCGAGTTCTGCAATCCCCTGCCCAATTACACTTTCATAGGCAAAGCCAGCCGTACAGGATGCTGCCCCATTCGGCGGAATCAACTGCTGTTTCCCCTCTACTTCAAAGGAAACATGCGGATTTTTTTGCAGCAGGTCGCATTTCTTCCCGACTTTTGCCCCGTGAAAAAATAAGACAAGCTGGTCATCCTGCATGGTAAACCCAAAGTTAACCGGCACAATATACGGGAATGGCTCATCGTGCATCGCAAGCCGCAACACTTCTGCCCGTTCTAAAATCTGTCAAATCTCATTGCAATCGGTTACTTCCCGTTCACTTCTTCGCATGACAGTTCCTCCTTTTTCTTAGTTTCCTTTTCTTGCAATCCAGAATAGTCTTGGAAACCGGAACAGAATCGTTCCATTTTTCTGCACCGGATAGGTTTGCTTGATTTGTTCTAATAGTTCCTGTTCAAAGATAGGACGGTCAGACTCTTGCAGCTGTGCCAGATACGGACGCAATCCCGTTCCCCGATACCATTCTAAAATGCTTTCATGGCTGGGCATCTCATGAAAATAGACCGTTTCCCACATCCGGAAATCTGTGGATCGTTCGGACAACTGGTCATAATACTCCGATTCTGACAGGGTATAGAAGGTTCTAGCCTGCAATTTTTCTCGCCACGGTTCGGATTTTGCCATCTGCTGCAAAATCTGCTGTACGGGATGTTTTGCCTGCTGCGGAACTTGCACTGCCAATACCCCACTCGGATTCAAAAGCCCCATCATATCGCTTAATATTTGATTCTGCTGGGGAATCCACTGAATGCACGCATTGGAAAAGACCACATCAAAGGTACGGTTTAAGCGAGGCAGTTCCGTTCCGGCATCCAACAGCTGATATTCTGCCTGCGGATGCTCATTTTTTGCGGTTTGCAGCATATTTTCCGAACTGTCCACACCGAGAATCTGTGCTTCTGGAAATTGCTGCTGCAACACAGCGGTACTGTTTCCAATTCCACAGCCAACGTCCAGACAGGATTTTACCGAGGAAAGCGGAATGGCACATGCCAAATCCATTGCTGGCAAGGTTCTCTGAGCTTCAAACTTTTGATACTGATTTGCATTCCATCCAAACATCTTACAATCCTCCTTTCGCTCATTGTTTCGGGTAAATTTTCATTTTGACCAGTCGGTGAAAAAATGTCCCGAGATACTGCCGTACTAAATTATCATAATCAGATGGATGAATTTCTCTGCCAGTGCCCATTCCATCATAAAGAACCTTGCCCTCTTGAATCTGATATGGCAAATCGGACAAGCCACACTGCTGATAAAATGCATGCCGTTTTTTCCGCTGCTCATAATTTCCTGCCTGTTCATCCAGCGTTTCCAGTGACAAGAACAGGGTTTTCGAGGCGTATTGCTCTTTCAAGCATGCCATTGCCTGATGTCCATAGCCTTTCCCACGCTGTTCCGGTGCAATCGCAAGGTAAAACAGATAAGCAAGTGTTTCATTCTGAATCACATAAGCAAATCCGACCCAAGTTTCCTGCTCATAGAATGCCCAGAAATCGGTCATCGGCAATGTTGTCTTTCGCATCAGCAGCCAGAAAGGAGCTTGTTCTTCCGGCGGAAACGCTTCCCGATAAAGTGCACGAATGGCAGGAAATTCTGGCAATCTCTTTGAAACTGGCACAAGATGTATCATATAAACCTGTCCCTCCTGCTGTCAAAATCAAACAAAACCGCTTTTCTGGAAACTCCATAAAAGCGGTTTTGTCAAGATACGCAATATCAAATTATTCGGAAATCATCAGATTTTCCAGAAATGATTTTGCATAGGGAAACAGTTCTGTCTGCAAAGCATCGGAAAAACTCAAGCAGTAAATCCGATGTTCCACCAGAAACAGAAGGGTAACGGTTGTCATTTCCACATCATTGACGGTAACCATATACCGCATTCCATAAATCGGCTGTTCTACATCGAAAACGCCCTCATAGTCACAAAGTTCCGTATAAGCGTAGTTTTCGAGCTGTTCCCGCATACCGTCTGCAAATGCATACAGAACAGATACGCTTTCAAAATCCGTAATATCTGTGGATTCCGGAATGACACTCTGCACACTCAGTGAACTTTCTCCCTCTGATGGCAATAAGTATAGCAAAGATTCTGATTGCTGCTGTACCGTCCAATCAATCGGAAGCGAAAAGCGAATTGCCTCTAATGCTTGCGAGCATTCCATAACCAGTGGCTTTTGTGCCGTTTGAAATAGGGTTTCAAACAAATCTTGATTGCATTTCATAAGAAATCCTTTCTGCTCTTAGATATCAATATCAATGTTAAAATCTTTTCGATATGGTTCAGACCGCATCGGGTCATTCAAGACAGGCGGATGCAGTGGCGGCATTTTCGGTGCAGGTGAAGGGGTTGGCGTAATCGGCTTTTTCGGCGGTGCAGCGGTCGGCTTCGGCTGCTGCGGTGCAGTCGATGCGGTTTCCTGCGGTGGCAGTTCCGGCATCGGCAAGTCGTCCCATTCCTCTTCAATATAGGTCACTGTAGAAGGAGCGGCAGCGGATTCTGTCGCTGTTTCCGGTGCAGTTGGTTCAGAAATTGGCTGTTCTGGCTCTGCTGAGGCTGCTGCTGCCGATTCTGTCAGAGCAGCTGCTTCCGGTTTTGATTCTGGCTCTACTGTCGGAGCGGAAACAGGCTCTTCACTTGTTTCCGAATCGGTTTCTGGCAGCGGTTCAATCTTCACTGGTTCTTCAGCGTGTTCCGGAACGGGTGTCAACGAAGCAGCTGCTTCAAAATCCTGATGCGGCAGCGGAAATTCCATTACCGTCGGCGTTTTATCTGCCTCGGTCTTTCCGTCCTGCTCCAGCTGTTCTTTCTTCTTGGCTGCATTGTTGGAAATCACACCAATCACGCCGGAATTTTCCAGCACTTCCTTAAAGGTCGGCTGCTTTTCTGCATCTGTTTCCGATTCCACAGCTGCTGGCGTTTCTGACTTTGGTTCTTCTGCTGGCTCTCCCGGCTGCAAAGCAGCAACTGCCTGCTGTAAGGTTTTCTTGATGTTTTCGGCAGCCTGTTTCTTGGCAAGTGCTTTCTGCTGTTCTGCAAGAGCATGTTCTTCCGCAGCAGCCTGTGCAGCAGAAGTGACCGTTAAAATATCTGGCATCATCGTGAAGTTTTCCGGAACTTCCAGCACATCCAGCTTGAAATCCCCACTTTTCAGTGCCATTTGCAGGGTATGCGTGCCATTCGACAGCTGGTCAATCGTCAAGCAAGCCTGCCGTGGGGCACTGTATGGTACGAACAGGGTTTCATATAGCTGCTCGCCATCCAAAACCACTTCAAATTCTGCATTTCTTGCCGTTCCAATGACAGCGATACCCGTTCCGGTAAACTGACAGGAAAACGCAGCCTGCGGCTGTGCTTTCATTGAAGTGCGGTGATAGAAGCGATAGGATTCGGTGGTACAAATATCCCAAAAGTCATTATAGAAAATTTCTTCCGAGAAGCAGTCCACTCTTCTTACATACAACGGCAGAATCGGCAGTGGTGTCACCTGCAAATTCCGGAATGTATTCATTTCATAGTCGCTGCAAATGGAAATTCGACCGGAGTTTACCGGACTTTGTGGGCGGTAAGTTGTCAGCAAGTCGCCATTCAAGAAGAAGAAAATCGAATCTCCCAAAATCAGCAGCTTCAACTTGTTCCAGTCGGTTGCCCGAACTGTCGTGGAGTTGCCCTCTGCTGCAACATTGTCCATATCCAACAGCTGCCAGCGTCCATCTCCATAGAGAATCCCCGTATAGCCGCAACGAGAAGTTGTTTCACAGGTTACAGTCGAATTATAGCGAATTCCAAAACCAGCATAGTTTTCTGCATCTCGATTATCCAGACGCACTTCAATTTCTGCACTGTAACTTCTCCAGCGATCATCGCCTAAGCAGGTAATGGGTTCTGGTGTGCCCCGATACCGCCAGTTTGCAGGAATATTTCCCTTTTTGATTCGCTGGCAGAGAATATCACCGTCTTGGTCGGAGTGAATCAGTTCAAATGCACCGCCTTGGTCGGTCATATAGCGAGGTGCACAGCCCCGTACCATGATTTCATCCGACTGATACCGGAAATGATCCTGATACGGCAGCGGCAAACGCTCTGCATTCGGAATGTTATGTGAAAATGTTTCCACACCATTGACCCATCCGGTATCCAGTGTGGTAATCGTCATGATGCTCTGCGGCGGCACTTTGATGAAATAGGTTTCCCCATTGCGGTGGCTGGGTTTAATCGGCTTTCCCCGCCGAAACCAATTTGCATCAAATGCTTCTCCCGGATTCGGTCCTGTTGTAAGCACAGTGGAAAGCATCCGGTTCGTAAAGCCCATATCTTTCAGCTGAACGGAGTATGTTCTTGGGAACAAGTCCTCATTGGTGAAATGCATCGTCATTTCTGAACGGTCTGGGGAAACCAATGTCATGAAGTTATGGCTAGTATGTTCAATGGCGTGATTTTCTTCGCCGTCCCCATAGCAAGCACCGTTTACAAACAGCCAGCCTTTCGGAGAAAACCGACTGAAATGCATTGCCATCCAGAAACCGCTATCCAGCCGATAAAATCCCGACCACGGTTCTTGTGCAGCAATCAGGTGCTTTGGTTCATCATATGCCCCGTCATAAATAGCAGCAATCGCCGGACGGAACTCATACATACACATCTTTCCATTGTAATAGCTGTTGATAATCCGGTTTGCAATATCAATGGCACTGTTCTTTCCAACCAAACCGGATTGGTCTGCCTGAACGGTCAGTTCTGACAGATTACACGGAGCACTGCCCTCACTGTACCAGATTTCTTTTCCATATGCTTCATTCAGCAGGTTCGTATAAGAATCGCCAAATGTGGTATAATGCAGACCGATGACATCAATGGCATTCCGCAGCGAAGCATTTTCCACCATCTGTGCAGCAATGTTACGTGTTCCGACTTCATCGGATGCCACCAGTTTAATTTTCCGGTAATCATACGGTGTCCGGACTTCATGGTCTAACCGATACCGCAAAAAGAGAATCCACGATTCGTCGATGCGGTCGGTTTCGTTCTGTTCCGCACTGATAAAATGAAATTTCAAGCCATAAACCCGATAAGCTGCATCTAATGTTTCTTTGATCCAACTATAACGGGCATTGAATCCATGTTCCTGACTGACGGTAAACGCTCTGGAAACCCATGCTGGTTCTCCCCAGCGGAGCAAATCCAACGTAATATCTGGATTGATGGCTTTGGCATCTGCTGCAAACTGAAACCCTGCTCCACGGGTCACATCTGCCCGTTCTTCGGGTGTTCGCTTGGTTGCCGGTTCTGTTCCGCAAGAAGAATTGACATCCGCACCCAGTTCCAGCTTGATATGCGACAAGCCAATCCCATAATCTTTCTGAAACAACAGCCGCATGATTTCTTCGTATTCTTTTGGATGTTCAACTTTATAATCCAACAGCAGACGAGAGGCATTATTCGCAGAAATACAGCCCAACCCACGATATGCGGCAGCCGGATTTTCATTTGCCTGTGTCCCGTCTGCGATAATCTCCATGGATGCAACGCCGGATTTTCCGGTCATTTCTGAAAATTTTTGAAAAAGCTGTCCGTTTTTCCATTTAAAATCCATAACTGCAATCCCTTCCTGTTTTATTTTCCCAAATTTATTGTGTAAATGCTTGCTGCGGACGAGCAATCAGAAATTTAATGGTCTTCCCCATCTCTTCAAACATTGCCTCGTGTTCGGTGCGGAAACTTTGAATATCCGGTTCTTTATGTAAATCGGTGGTCTGGAACACAATGTCAAAGCCACACTCCTGAAAATAGAGGATGGATTCTTCAAACAATTCATCATCATCGGTTTTGAACCAAATTTCTCCATCCAACACCGTCCGATACTGCTGTAACTGACGGGGATGCGTCAGGCGACGTTTTTTATGTTTTCCCTTTGGCCATGGATTGCAGAAGTTGATATAGATGCGTTCCACCCGGTCTTCCGGTGAAAAATATTCGGAAAACTGCATCAGATTGCAAATAAAAATCCGAACATTGTCCAATGGCAGCTGTTGTTCCGCATAAGCCGCTTCCAATTTTCGTTTTGCAAGCACCAGCATTTCGTTTTTGATGTCCATTGCAATGTAATGATAATCCGGATTGGCGGGGGCTTCCTGCGAGATAAAGCCGCCCTTTCCGCAGCCCAGTTCCAGTCGCAGCGGTTTCTTTTCTCCCGGAAAAATCGTATTCCAATGCCCTCGATTCAATTTTGGCTTGGAAATATAAAATGGACAAGCCTCTAATTCTGGTTTTGCCCACGGTTTATGCCGAATACGCATATAAGCGATCCATCCTTTCTATGCAAGCAGATTCTTTCCATTTTATTATATCATACTTCTTGGAAAAAAGCAAAGGAATTATGAGAAAAAAGCAGAGAAAATTGCAGATTTTCAGATACAATTCAAAGAAAAATGATTTTCTCATCAAAAATAAGGGGTATTTTTCATAAATCCGGCAGTTTTTCAAACTGCCTGTAGCATATTTTGCAAAAAAACAACCTGCATCCGGCTGCGGTTCGGCAGGGAATGCAGGTTGTTTCATCATTTTTATACGCACTCTGAATTCTGAGTTCTTGGAAAACCAGTCTGTGACATTCGGCAAAATCGCTTTGCTTTTTGCCTACGACCGCAATTCGCCTGCGACGTTTAGAGAGAAAGTGTAATGTCTTTTTGCATGGGCTGATATTCCCGACAGGTCACCCCTGCCAACCGGAACATCTGTACAGACGCTTTCGTGCTCTCTGTATCTGCATACTTATTATCCATATAAATCACTTCCCGAATACCGCTTTGAATGATTGCCTTCGCACATTCATTGCACGGAAACAGCGATACATACAGCCGACAGCCTTGCAGGCTGGCTGCATTGCGGTTCAAAATGGCATTCAATTCCGCATGGCAGACGTAAGCATACTTCGTATCCAAAAATCCGCCATCCCGTTCCCACGGCATCACGTCGTCATTGCAGCCTGTCGGCATACCGTTATAACCCACCGAAACCACTTTGTTTTCTGCATTGACGATACAAGCACCAACTTGTGTATGATTGTCCTTGCTCCGCTGTGCGGAGAGCAAGGCAACCCCCATAAAATATGCATCCCATGAGAGATAATCGGTTCGTTTCATAAAGGGAAATTCCTTTCTATTACCCATTCGGGTTTATTCTGCCGGGAATTTTTTCAGTGTTCCCAACAAACATTGCCGATAAAGCGTTGCATCGACAACATTTAAGACTTTATCTCCGTTAACATCGCCACGGTCGAATGCATATGCTGCATCTGTTCCGTCAATCTTTCGGAGCAAGTAGCGATTCAGCAATACCAAATCAGAAATGGTAACGTTCTGGTCATCGTTAATATCGCCGAGAACGTCTGTCTTCGGTGCTTCTGTTGTCGTTGCAGCTGCTGCAGTTGTGGTAGTAATTGTGGTGGTGGTTGTAGATGGCTTTGTTGTGTCTGTGGTTGGCTTGGTGGTGTTGCCGTCTACAATCGTTCCGCCGTCCAAGTTGCTGCCCTCAGTCGATGCATAGGATGCATAAAATTCTGACAGGGACAGACCTGTTCCATTGTTACCCAATGCTTTCTGGTGGTCTAAGCCGATATATTTTCCGGTTTTCAGCGTCTGCCACAGGGATTTTTCAAACAGTGCGTACTTATCTGCATCCCAAGTCAGATTGGTCTTGCTGGCAGCCTGGTCATATCCAATGCCTGCCCAAAGTCCGCCCGTATCGCCGGAGTTGGTATTCAAGCACCAGAAGGTATGGTTGATATGATGGTTAATCATGTAATCCCGCAGCAGTTCCATCCACTTCTGATTTTTTCCTTCATCCATATGACCGCCCCATTCGCCAATCAGCAGCGGTGCGATGTCCTCGGCATTGACATATGCCCAAGTATCATACCAGTAATCATCCAGCAAGGTTTGTTCGGTGAAATCCTTATCAAACCAAGTCTGGTTATAAACAGACGGGCCATAATCGTGCGGAGAATAAACGATTTGGCTGGTACCGGAATCCGGAACGACCGGATATTTCCGGACACCACGCAGATTGCCGCCCCACCATGCCGGAATATACGGTGGGTCAGTCTTAGAATCCGGCTGCCCCCAAGTATAGGCATCGCTCTTCACCGACTGTTCCACACCTTCGATGAAAATCAAGGCATTCGGATTCACATCCAAAATCGAATTGGCACATTTTGTTGCTGCATATGCCCAGTTATTTTCATCAGTCGAGCCATCCCACTTTGCAGCAGTCGCACCCTCTTGCCCTTTTCCGTGCGGTTCGTTTTTCAGGTCGTAGCCAATCAACGTATCATCATTTTTGTACTTATCTGCCAGCCATGTCAGCGTTTCAATCCACAAATCCGTGGTAACCATTGTCCCATCTGCGGTTTCCTTGCCATACCATAAATTATAGTTATGACCAGAGTTGTCCGTATGCGGGCTGTGAATGTCGATAAATGCTTTCAAGCCGTATTTCTTGCACTTTTGCATGATAATGTCGAAGATTTCCATGCTGTTTTTCATGGTTTTATCTGCATTCAAAAAATCTGGATTGATGACATAATACGGCGGATTGTTTTCAGCAGACACACTGGAAACAGGGTTTGGTGTGTCGTTCATCCAAGAAATCAGCAGTTCTGTAGAAATCGGCATCCGAATAACATTGATGCCGCGGTCGGCAACTTCGGAAAGCATATCATCCACGTCACCGCTCCACAGATAGTGCAAGCAGTTTTCTCCGCAGTTGAAGCCGAACCAGTTTGCACCCGTCAGCCAGACTTCATTGCCGTCCTTATCATAGAGCC
>OGXG01000383.1_pt1 | contig 24732 bp, 28 predicted proteins | sample 1576251 | NCBI WGS metagenome assembly OGXG01 (sample SAMEA3541533, study PRJEB24748) | human gut metagenome | biome: human gut; feature: human-associated habitat; material: faeces | place: China | collected 2012
GCCCGAACAGAAAGCCTTGTCACCAGCTCCCGTAATCACGATCACATCAATATCCGCTTCTTCCCGGCAAATGCGCAATGCGTCACTCATTTCAGCCGTTGTAGTCGGAGTAAATGCATTTCGATAGCGTTCACGGTTAATGGTGATGCGGGCAATCCCATTATAGTAATCAAAGAGGATATCTTCGTATTCTCTGATGGTTGTCCATTCTCTTTGTGTTGACATAATCTATTTTTGTTTTAGTTGATGATAATAATCTTTCAGTATACGTGCATCTTTATTTTTATTGCTGAATACTTCCATCAGAACCGGTTGTTCCATGGCTTCCGGTTGTGTGAAGGTTTTCATCGCTTCGGCAAGCTGTTCTTCATTCTCTACCCGTTGATAAAGGAATCCGCGTTCTTCCGCCCATCCTTTGGCAGATGTCTTGTGAACGGCTGTAATATACTTGTGCGATGTCCCCGACATATCCAGTCCGGGTAATGTATGGAAAATCTCCCCTCCTCCGTTATTCAGCAAAAGAATGCGTAGATTGGGACGGACATTGATGTTCCACAAAGCATTCATATCATAAAAGAAACTAAGGTCACCTATAACTATAAAATTTAGTTTATCCGAACCGGCGGCATATCCCACTGCCGTGGACAACGAGCCTTCGATGCCGCTTGTACCCCGATTACAGCATACCTCAATCGTAGAAGGAACCTGGTATAACTGAGCATAGCGGATAACAGAACTATTTGCCAGATGCAATGCACATGATTCCGGCAATGCTTTTATCAAAGCACCGATAGCCGACATTTCCGAATATCCGAACTCCGGTTCGGGAATGGTCTTGCAATAATTCTCCCATACACGGGGATACTCCGGCACGCGGTTATCCAGCAATGGAGCTATTTTCTCCAGAAACTCAAACGGGTCCATTTCGATGACGGTAGTCAGAGAACCGTAAATACATATCCTCTCCACCGCTCTTTGGACATTTCTAAACTGTACCCCAGGAAGTGGACAAGGAAATGACCCATAGCGGCGCGAAACATGGTATACTGAAGGCAGGAAGAAGGAGACGGCTATGGGAACAAGGAAAAAATTCAGCGCGGCGGAACAGGAGCTTCTGCGTGCAAATCCGTACACGGAGAAGGTCACGGAAAATCAGATTTCGTTCACGCTGGCGTTCAAGGAAGCCTTCTGGCGGCTGAGTGTGGAGGGATGCACCGGGAACATGGCGCTGCGGAAGCTGGGCTACGATCCGGAGCTGCTCGGCTTTGAGCGCGTCCACAACATCACAAAGCGCATCCGCCGCGCGGGGAAATCACCGGAGGGCATCCAGCCTGCGCCAAAATCCCGGATGCGAATCAGCAGGGAGCAGTTCGGCGCGGCAGAGCTGGAAAAAATGTCCCGCCGGGAGAGTGAGCGCCGGATGCAGCAGGAAATCGTGTATCTTCAGCAGCAGATGGCGTTCTTAAAAAAACTTATGCGGCAGCCGGAAAGCGCGGATTCGGATACCTGAGTATGGAAGATAGCAGCTTCAAATTCGGCATCATCCGGGACACAAGCATGGAAAAATCGAACATTCTCACAATATCCGAGCTGTGTGAGATCGCGGGCGTTTCCCGTTCCGGCTATTACGCGTGGCTTATCTCCGAGCAGAAGCGAGCCGCGCGTGAGGCACAGGATGCGGCGGATTTCCAGCAGATTCTGGAGGCTTACCGGTTTCGTGGTTACGCCAAGGGCGTGCGTGGCATTCATATGCGGCTGCTGCATACCGGCGTCCGGATGAACGGAAAGAAGATCCGGCGGCTGATGAAGAAATTCGGTCTTGTCTGTCCGATCCGCAAAGCAAATCCGTACCGGCGGATGCAGAAGGCGATCCGGACGAACAACACGGCGGAAAACCTTGTGAAGCGGGAGTTTGAGATGCACGGACCGCGAAGCGTCCTGCTGACGGATATCACCTATATTCCGCTGAACGGCGCGTTCTGCTATCTCTCCACGATCCTGGACGGATGCACGAAGCAGGTCCTTTCCTATGTGCTGAGCGAGTCTCTGAAAGTGGATTTTGTGCTGGAAACGGTAGAGAAAATGGTACATCAGCATGGAATTTCGCTGAAAAAAGAGACAATCCTGCACAGCGACCAGGGCTGCCATTACACCTGCATCAAGTTCATTCAGCTCGTGAAAAACAGTAGCCTGCGGCAGTCAATGTCGCGGAAGGGAAATTGCTGGGACAACGCGCCGCAGGAGAGCTTTTTCGGACATATGAAGGACGAGTTGGCGGAGAAGATTCCAAACTGGACGTGCTTTGCGGATGTGCAGCGGTCAATCGACGACTGGATGGACTACTATAACAACGACCGATACCAGTGGGATCTGGCAAAGCTCTCGCCGAACGAGTATTACCAGTACCTGACAACCGGCAGCTATCCATGCTAGCGGAATGGGTCACCTTATTTTGTCCTTGACTTGGGGAGCAGTTTAAATTCGGAGCGGAAAGCACCGGAAGATAAGTTTCGCCGCCTGCCGGAGCAATTCCGGCAGGCGTTCTGCGCTTTTCTGTTCTTTTTTTCATCCGACACTTGCCATGAAGCCGCTGATCTTCTGTGCGGCTTCTTTTCCATATTCTTTAATTATTGATGCCGCGATGGGATGATTAGATAGACTTTCTCCTTTAGCACATAATTCTAATACTTTGTCTTTGGTATATTTTTTGTCATAAATGTTTATTTTTGATACATAAAACTGCCCTGTTGTTATGGTTCCTGTTTTATCAAATACTACTTTTTTGATATTTTTTATACTATCTAAGTAATTACTTCCTTTTATTAATATTCCTTCTTTGGAAGATGCTCCTATTCCTGAGAAGTATGCTAATGGTACGGATATAGCAACAGCACAAGGGCATGATACTACTATTATGGTTAAAGCTTTATAAATACTTTCGGTATATGTTAAGTTTGTTATTAGTGGTAAAAGGGCTCCTACTAGAATGGCGACGATTAATACACTTAGGGTATATATTGGGGCATACTTTGATACTACTGTTTCGGTTTTGGTTTTTCTTTCAGTAGCAGTTTCTACTAGTGATAATATTCTACTTACTGTAGAGTTTTTGTATACGGAAGTTACTTTTACTTCTATTAAACCACTCTTATTGATACTTCCGGATAATACTTCACTACCTATGGTAGCATTTAATAATTCTGATTCTCCTGTTAGGGCACTAGTATCTAGCATAGCATTTCCTTCTATTATTATTCCATCTAGTGGTACTTTTTCGCCTTCTTTTACGACAATTATATCTCCTACTTTTATGGTTTCTGTTGGTACTACTTTTATAGTATCTTCTTCTTTTAAATTAGAGTTTTCTTCTTTTATATTCATAAGTTCTGATACTGATTTTCTACTTCTATTAACTGCTAATTTTTCTAGTGCTTTTCCTAATTCATATAGGAATATTACCATTAGTCCTTCATGTAACTCTCCTAATACAAAGGCTCCTATTGTTGATATTACTATTAATAGGTTTTCATTAATTATTCTTTTGGATAACTGTTTAATAGCGGTTATAAAGGTACTATATACTAATACTATATAACTTATTATAATTAGAATTAGATTTAAATGATATGGTAATTTTGTTATACAGCCTATTAATCCTAATATACCTCCTATTAGAATTTGATAAAATATTTTATAGTTATCTTCTTTTACTTTTTCTTCACTTAGTATGGCATCTGGTTCTACTTCACTAACTATTTGTTTAACATATTCAAATGATTTTTCTAGGTCTGTTTCCACAGATACTGTTGATGCACTAAAATTGACTATAGCATTTTTGATGTTTTTATCTTTATTTAATTTTTCTTCTATTTTCTTTGCACAGTTGGCACAATCTAGATTTTTGATATTATATTTATATTTCATTGATATGTTCCTTTCCTACACTAAATAGTTTTTTTACATGGTCATCGCTTAATTCGTAATATACTGTTTTACCTATTTTGGTATATTTTACTAGTTTAGCGGACTTTAGTATTCTAAGCTGGTGAGAAATGGCTGACTGAGTGCCTCCGACAAGGGCGGCTATATCTCCTACACAAAGTTTGTTTTCTAATAAGACATTTATTATTTTTACTCTAGTTGAATCTGCGAATACTTTGAATAATTCTGCTATATCTATAATAGTATCTTCTTCAAGTAATTTGTTTTTTATGCTATTTATTTCTTTTGTATCTAACATATTTCCTCCTTATACATGAATATATATTCATATATTTAAATAATATCACTATTAGTATATTATGTCAATAGATTTTTATATTCTTTTTATCACTTCAAGTCTAGGCCTTGAAGTGTTGTTGTTAGCCTATTGTCTAACAACAATATACCAGCCGTATCTATTATATATAAGCCAATAATTATACACTTTTATTTTGGCAAATATTTTCTAATGACCTTAGGCATTAGAAAAAGGCGAACTACTTTAGTGTGAGACGAAACTGAAAGAGAATCTATTTTTTAGACTCTCTTTCTTTATATTCCTCTAGTGTTAGATTATTATTATAAATATAACTAGCTATATTTCCTACATATCTTATATGCCATGGTTCATAACTATATTTTGTTATATCTTCTTTTCCTTCAGGGTATCTTAATATAAAGCCATATCTATAACAATTTTGATGAACCCATTTAGTTTCTAATAATTCTTCTATTTCATGTTCTATGTAACACTTTTCATCTTTATATATACAAAAATCTACGGCTAATCCTGTTTGATGTTCTGATTTACCTGGTTCTGCTATTCTTGTGATAGCATAAGTAAATCCTTTTTCTTCAAGTAATTTATTATATATTTTTTCTTGATAATCATAGTCTCGATAGCCACTTACTATATCAATATGATATCCATATCTTAAGGCTTCTCTTTTTAGTTCTTGAAATGCTTCTAGGGCTTTATTATCTAGTAATATGTTTTCTTTATATTCACTATGAGCATTTTCTAATGTATTTGGTATGTATGCTCTTGACAGGGGATTATCTTTATTTACTAAAATACTATAATCCATAGATACCTCCTACTGTATTATATGTTATAAAAAAAGAAATAGATACTATTTTAATTTATCTATATCTTTCTTTACTTTATTTATTTTTGTATTTAGAGTAGTTATTTTATCTTCTAAGTCTTGTTTTTGTTTTTCTAAATTTTGATTATTTTCTTTGATTAATTCATAATTTTCTTTAATGTTTTTTAGTTCTTCTATCTCTTCAGTTAATTCTTGATGTTCTTTTAGATAGTTATTTAGTTCTTTATTTTTGTTACTTAAATTTATTTTTTGATATATGGTATATACTAGAAGGCTAAATATTATTATGGTTATAATTATGATGATAGATGGTAATATTTTGTTTAATCTTTTCTTTCTCATTAGTAATATAACGCCTTCTTTCCATAATAGTTATATCTTTCTTTGAAGATACTTTTTGATTGGTATTTGGCTTTACCATTTATTGGATCTGATATTATGACTTTATCTTCGGTATAGCCTATTATTACTACAGCATGCTCATTGGCCTTCCAGTAAATTGTTTCTCCTGTTGGTTCGTATATCCAAGACTGTGATATATATGGGACTGCTAGTGACATGGAGGTCCACACCATAACTGGTTTGCCGGTTTTTACTACTTCTAGTATTTTTTCAAAACTGGTTCCTGTTGCTATTTTGATACCACTTTTATATTGGCTAGCAACATTAGCAATTGGTTTTTCATATACTCCGTAAGCATTTAAACTATATGGGTTACCTATAAACTCTACTTCAGGATTGCCTCCATATAGTTTACCATCTTTGGTTATAGGAACGCTTCCTTTTGGTAATTTGTTTATGATATCATCTGGTGTTACTGCTACTCCATAGTAATTTAGAAGAATTGTTAAGGCTACTGATTCACAACCGGTTGGGTAATTAGGATACTGATTGATAAAAGGTACATTTGAAATATAGAAACTATTTTTTTCAGCATTTTCTTTGACTAATTTATAGTATTCTTTTTGAAGACTTGATAGTTTATCTTCTAAATCTATAATTGTTTTTTCTAGCGATGTTATATTGTCTTCAAGATCTTTTGAGATTGTTTTTTCACTAGTCATTATTTCTTCTATATCTTCATCACTGAAGGTAGAGACTGCGAGTAAATTGGATACTGAGGTATTTAAGTCTTCTTTTTCTTCTTTTAAAGTACTTATATTTTTCTTATCTTTTAGGTCCTCTTGTAATATCTTATTTGATGCTTTTAGTGATGCTATATCGTTATTTAGTATTAGTATTTCTGATATCATTAATAGTAATACTATGGTAAAACCTAGTAGTGTTTTTTTCATAACTACTCCTCTTTTCTTTTTTATAATTTGGTTATGTTTGGATGGCCTTTCATTAGTTTTCTTATACCAAATGGATGTGGAAAGGCTACAGTTATGATGGATTTATCAACACTTATTACTATTCCTTCTCCAAACTCGGTATGAGAGATATGTTCTCCTACTTCGTAAGTGGCATTTTTATCGACAGTCTTTCTTACTTTAGTTATTATTTTTTCTAGTTTTTTTGGTCTTTCTTTATCGATATATTCTTTATCTATTTCATCAATAAATCTACTAGGTTGATTTCTCATTGGATTACCAAATAACATTCTGGTATCTGCTGATGTTATATATAATTCTTTTTTGGCTCTTGTTATAGCGACATAACATAGTCTTCTTTCTTCTTCAATAGCGGAATTACTTCCATCATTAATAGCATTATAGTGAGGGAATATTCCTTCTTCCATACCGACAATGAAGACATAATCAAATTCTAGTCCTTTAACAGAATGGACTGTCATTAGGCTTACTCTATTTGAACTATCTTGGTGTTCGGACATGTCACTTACTAATGAGATTTCGTTTAAGAAGTCTTCGAGTGAGGCAGTTCCGTATTCTTCTTCATAACTTTTGGTTACACCTTTGAACTCATTTAGGTTCTCTAGTCTTATTTCATCTTCGAGTAATTTGGATGTTGATAGTTCTTTTTTGATGCCGGTTTTTTCTAAAATTTCATCTATTAATTCAGTTAGTGATAATGATTCACTAGCTTTGGTTAGGTCTTCGATTAGGTTTTTGAACTCTAGTTCTTTTCCTTTGCTTATTGTTTCATATAGAGATAATTCTCTAGTTGTTGCTTCTTCAGTTAAAGTCTCAATTGTTTTATCTCCGATTCCTCTTCTTGGGGTATTTATTACTCTAAGCAAACTTACATCATCTTTATGATTATTTATTAGTCTTAAGTAACATAATAGGTCTTTTATTTCTTTTCTGTTATAGAAGTAGAAACTTCCTACAACTCTATATTTAATATTTTTCTTTAGCATTTCTTCTTCGATAACACGAGACTGGGCATTAGTACGATATAATACGGCGATATCTTCTTCGTTTATGCCTTCACTTAATAGTCTTTTTATTTCAGTTCCGACGAATGATGCTTCTTCTTTTTCATTTGCCACTTCTTTATATTTTATTTTATTACCAGTTGCATTATTACTCCATAGGTTTTTATCTTTTCTTTCATGATTATTTTTGATTACGCTATTAGCGGCATTTAATATGGTTTTGGTTGAACGATAGTTTTCTTCAAGTAGGATTGTTTTGGCCTCAGGATAATCTTTTTCGAAGTTTAGGATATTCTTGTAGTTGGCTCCTCTAAAGGCATATATTGCTTGATCATTGTCTCCTACTACGAAGATATTTCGATACTTTGCTGATAGTAATTTACTAAAGGTATATTGGGCTTCATTGGTATCTTGATACTCATCTATTAGGATGTATTTATATCTATCTTGATATTCTTCTAATACACGAGGATAGTTTCTGAATAGTTTTATTGGTAGTATTAGTAAGTCATCAAAATCTACGGAATTACCATTTTTTAGTTTTTGTTGATATTCTTTATAGACTTCGACTACTTTGTGATCAAACTCTACTTTGGCAAATGAATCTATACTCATCATTTCATTTTTAGCAGAACTTATTTTATTTTTTATTTCTCTTGGGTTATATCTATCTTTAGACATATTTTTATCTTTTAATATTTTCTTTATGATTGTTAGGACATCATCGCTATCTATTATGGTAAAGTTTTTTTCATAGCCTAACATGCTATAGTTTTCTTTTAATATTTTTAGGCCTAAGGAATGGAATGTTGATATTTGAATATTATAGGCTTCTTTTCCTATTAATCTTACTACTCTATCTTTCATTTCTTTAGCAGCTTTATTAGTAAATGTTATAGCTAATATGTTATATGGACTTATACCATTTTCGATTAGATTTGCTATTCTATTTGTTAATACTTTGGTTTTTCCTGAACCTGCTCCTGCTAAAACAAGCATTGGTCCATCTATATGATTAACTGCTTTTTGTTGTTCTTTATTTAATTCTTGTATTTGCATCTTGTTACCTCACTTTTCTCTATTTCATTGTATCATATTTTAGAGATATTATAAAGGGTAAGATATTTATTTTGTTATTTTTTGTCACTTTAAGTCTTGGGTCTTAAAGTGCTATTTAAAGCCAATATTTTATTGTCTTTAAATAGGATACCAGCCGTATTTATTATAAAGTAGTTAGGGTTATATAATTTTTATTGGTTTATTAATAAAAAAACTTAATAGTTTGTTGTCTATTAAGTTATTTTTTACTTTTTTTGTAATGGCATTTCGGATAATTACTGCAACCAATGAAAATTCCATATTTTCCTTTACGCTCTATTAATTTACCTCCACAATCTGGACAGATCATATTATTTTTCGAACTATAATCTTCCATTTTATTACTTTTACCCATATTACATCTATCACATAGGGTTTGAAGATTACTCATGATAGTTTTTCCGCCTTTAGATACTGGAATAATGTGATCAACGTGAAGTTTTGCTCCGTCTTTAGCTGATATACCACATAATTTGCAAGTAAAGTTATCTCTTTTCAAAACATTATATCTAATATCATCATTCATAATTTTTCTTTCCTGCTTTATGGTTTCTTCGTATTTATTACCATTTTGCCATTCTTTATACAATTTAACTAAATCTTCAAAAGAATAGTTTCCATATCTAGTTTCATTAACCTTTCCTGCATTACTTCTATAATAAACTTCTAGCTTTAATTTTATTAAAAACTCTTTTCTTTTATGAATAGAATCATTTAATACTCTATTTTCTATTTTTTGAAATTTTTTTAATGAATAATTTGTTTTATTTTCAGATTTATAATTAATAATTTTATCTACTTCTTTGGTATATTCTTCTAATAAATCGATATTATATATAGCATTTTCTATATCAGTTCTAATTAAATCAATATTATTTTCTATATGATATTTTATAATACTTGATCCTGTCACTCTCTCTAAACTTTTTCTTGAGTATTCGCGGTCTATAATATTATGTTTTTTCTTTGTTATCCTTTTAAAATGATATTTTTCGTTTAATTTATTCAATTCTTGTATTTTTATACTTGATTTTGATACTTCTTCATTTTCTTTTTTTATCATTTTTCTTATTACAAATATATATAATATTAGTGGAAACAAGCCTATCAAAGTGCTGATGACTACAATTGTTTGTTCATTTAATGCTAATAATTTAAATAATATATATGATGTATAATAACTAATATAACCACTAATGATAATTAATGTTGTTTTTTGCCATTTCTTCATATTTGACACCTCTTTTTTATTATAACATACATTTTAAATAATCAATATATAATTTAACTAAGCAATTTGACAAAAGTATATATTTATGCTATTATTAGTATGTAAGCAAGGATACTTGCATAAAATAAAAATAGGAAACATTCAATAGTCACAATTGAGTGTTGCCAATAATTTGGTTTCACCTGACTTAAAGCATTAAGTTAGGTGATTTTCTTTTTAATTAAATGTTTTAAATAACAATATAATCAAAAGGAAGATTGTCATAGTTTGAAAGAAAATTAAAAAATCTTTCTTGCTCATAATATCGCCTCCCTTCCTTAATAGAAGTTCGGCAAGCACCCAACTTATTTGAATATCTCCTAATACAATTATAACATTTTTTATATCTTAAAAACAAGCGAACACCTTAATATTTATGGTGTTTTCTTTAATATTTACTATAACTTTACAAACAATGTAAATAATTCATAGACTTCTACTGATGGCTATGAATTACTATAGAAAGACATTAGGCTTTCTATAGTAGTGAACAACGAAGTGTGAACTTTAAAAAAAGAAGGATTTACTTTTTCCTTCTCTTAAATATTTTTACTAGTAATTTTATTATTTTATCTATAAACCATAGCAATGGATTTTGTCTCTCTAATTCTTTATCTAAGTCATTATTATTTATATTTTTTCTAAGACTCCTAATTCTAAATCTTTTATTGTATATAAGTGCTCAATTTTATCATAGGCGTCTTCTAGATTCAGTCTAGATTTATTCCAACCATTTCCGTCTGTAATCCAAACAAATTTAACACCATTTAGTTTATTAATTTCATTATTTAGTTCTACATAACTTTTTGCAGTTTCATTCGGTTTAGATCCTTGTGTTCCATAAAAATTCACTTCCATTACTATTAATTCGTTATTTGAAGGACTCTTAAAAACAAAATCAAACTTCTTTGTTGCCTTTCCTATTGCACATAGATTTGTTCCATATTCTTTATCAATATCTTTATATTTCATTTGTTTTTGATATGGTACTCCAAGTTTTTTTATGAATTCCTCTACTAAGTCTTCCATTATTTTTCCACTACGATTTTTTCTACTATTTGAATCTAATCCCACTTCTATCCCTATCGCATAATCAACAAGATTCTTAATTTTTCTATTACTTATTAAGTCAAATAATCCACTATTTTTTAAAAAATCTGCATAATTGTTGATCGGCTTGTCAATTTCTTTAAAATTGTAACAAATAAATTTTTCTTCTAGAAATTTAAAGTCCATATCTTTTATGGAATTTAACATATCTACTGTTGATGCATTAATTATATGAAATTTATATTCGTGAGTTGCTAATAAAATCGGTATTGATTTCATTATTTCTGGATACTCATTTATTAAGTCAACAAATTCTTCCTCTATATTTTCTTTTCCAATCAGGCTATTTAATAAGTTTAAATGTCTTTCATAATCTTTGATATTTAAATAAACTTTAGAAAAATCAACAAAAAAATCCGCTGGGGTTATACTTTTTTTTAATGATAACATTAAGTCATTAAAATTTCTTTTCACTTATATCACTTTCCTTTCTCCTTATTGTTAAATCTAAATATTCTTTTTCTTTTTCTATTCCTATATATCTTCTTTTTAATCTGTTTGCCGCTATTCCTGTTGTACCGCTTCCATTAAATGGATCTAATATTAAATCATTTTCCTCTGTAGAAGCAAGTATTATTCTTTCTAATATTTCAATTGGTTTTTGTGTTGGATGTTTACCACAAGTCTTTTCGCTAGGCTTTGTTAAACTAGTTTCCCATACATCTTTCATTTGCTTATTATTATTTATTTTTTTCATTAGTGAGTAATTAAACTTATGTTTATTTTTTTTGTCGGCTTTTTTAGCCCAAAGTATTGTTTCAGTAGAATGAGTAAATGCTCTGCAACTAATATTTGGAGGTGGATTTAATTTTCTCCAAGTAATGTTATTTATTATTTTAAATCCCTCTTCTTCTAGTGCCATTCCTATTGAATAAATATTATGCATGGTTCCACTAATCCAAATAGTACCATTTTCTTTTAGTATTTTTTTACATAGTCTAATCCATTTTTTATTAAATTCGTGTTTTTCTTTTATATCAATTGCTTTGTCCCATAGGCCTTTATTAACCGATACCATCTTTCCATTACTACATGATATTCCATTATTTGATAAAAAGTATGGTGGATCTGCAAATACCATATCAACACTATTTGGCTCTATGTTTCTTAGTACTTTTAATGAATCTCCTTGTATTAATTTGAAATTATCTTCTTCATAATAATATTTTTTTATCATATTATTTATCCTATATATTATAGGTCAAAGCCTCTTTTATTTTCATAATTTGTAATAATAACTTCTTCTACTTTGCCTCTTTTTTTACCATTGGCGTTGATACTTCTCTTTGCTTCTATTAAATGTATATTATAATCTTTATAAAGTTCATTTATTAGTTCAGTATTGTGATTAGATAACATTACGTAGCAGCCTTTGTCTGATAATTCCCTATATACTTTGGCTAACCTCTTTTGTTGTTCTTTCCCAAAGCCATCCTCTGTATAACTATTGAAGGTTGAGGTATCTGAATCATATGGTGGATCAAAATATATAAAATCTCCTTTTTTTGCTTCTTTTACTGCTTCTTCAAAATCTGTTGATAATATTTTTATATCATTGTAATTTAAAAATCCACATATAATTCCTAAGTTTTGTCCTTCATAGGTATTTACTTTTGTTTTTTTACCAAATGGTACATTAAATTCGTTTTTACTATTTACTCTGTATAATCCATTAAAACAAGCTTTATTTAAATAAATTGTTCTTGCTGCTCTTTTATAATCTACTACTTTATTAAATTTCTTCTTATCTCTATCCATATTCCTTATTGTATAATAATATTCTTCTGAATGTTTCATTTCATGATTATTTAGTTCTCTGCACATTGCTTCAAATTTTTTTTCATCTTTAATGCATTCGTATACATTCATAAGTTCTTTATTTGAGTCATTAATAACTGCATTTTTTGGAGATAATTCAAATAGTAATGCTCCCCCTCCAACAAATGGTTCATAATATGTATTAAACTCATCAGGAACATATTTTTTTAATTTATCTATTATTTGTCTTTTTCCGCCTGCCCATTTTACAAATGGCCTTCCTTTTATCATTATTTCACCATCCTATGTTTATTATAATCTTGCTTTCTATACAATTATAACATTTTTTACATGCTAAAAACAAGCGAACACCTTAATATTTTTGTTATATTTTTTACTTTTTACTTTGTTTGATGAAAGTTTTTATTTATCCTATTATTTATTAGTATGTAAATAATAAAATTTATATAAAATAAAAAAGAAGGAAACATTTAATAGTAATAATTGAGTGTTATTAATAATTTAGTTTCAACTGTAAATGCAATATAGTCAATCACAATTCGGTTATTTGTGACTTTTTTGTTCGGTTATTTGTGGATTTTATGATAATAATATATACTTAAAATCAGAGACTATTAAGAGGCTCTGATTTTCTATAGAAAGACATTAGGCTTTCTATAGCAGTGAACAACGAAGTGTGAACTCTAAAAAAGAAGGATTTATTTTTTCCTTCTTTTAAATATTTTTACTAGTAATTTTATTATTTTATCTATAAACCATAACAATGGATTTTGTCTCTCTAATTCTTTATCTAAGTCATTGTTGTTTGTATCTTTATTATCTTGATTATCATTATTTTCTTTATTATTATCTTCTTTTTTTGGTTCTTTAGTTGTCTCTTTATTATCTTCTTTTTGTTCTTCTACTGGTGGTTTAGTAGTTGTAAACTTACTATAATTATTAGTCCATGCTGCATCATAATATGTATTTTCTGTTCCTAATGCCATATATAATCCTTTATTATAGTGGTATTTTTTTACTATTGACTCAGTATTTTTAGTTAGTAACATTTGCCCTCCGCCATAACCTGCTGTTTCAGTTAGGTAGATATCTTCAGTGTTATATATCTTTGTTCCTACTATGAAAGGTCTGGCTCTAGTTTCTGATAGTTTTTCATTTATCATATTTAGAAATCTATCCCACCCCATATCTAGTGTTCTATGAGGACAATATTTATTAGTGTAATCCTGGTGTTTTGTTACTTTATCGATATCCCAATTATATCTATTTAATATGTCTACGATTAGGTCAACTGCATTCTGTTCGGCTTTAATAAATCGGTCTCCTCCTGATAGTGAATAACATATTTCAATGGCTATTCCTTCTCTATTTCCTTTACCATTTCCGTCACTGGCGTGCCAACCATTTCTATTTTCAGGCAAGCCTTGAACTATTTCTTTATCATCTACAGCATAATGAAATGATGTTTCATAGTCATTATTTGTCATATAACTTATTTCATTTCGAGCAGGAGCATCGTTAGCGGTATTATGAACTACTATTCTAGTTGGTGTCATTTCATAAGGGCATTTTAGGTAGTATCTACTCTCTGGTACTATCTTCTTTACTATGTTTACCATTATTTCCCTCCTTTATTAATTTTTCTATATTATGAATAAGATTATATCCTGTTTCGGCGAATAATCCACTTAAGGTTATGGCTAAATTGAAGTCTTTGGTTATTATAAAATAGAATATTGATACTGATAGTCCAATTACTATGTTTTGTATTATTATTAGATTGTTATTTACATAAGGACATCTTTTAGAAATAAAACCAAGTATCCATGTTAATGTCATAGTAAGTAGGGTTATTACTAGTTCGGTATTTTGATTTATGAATTCCATGTTTTTCACCTCTATTCATAATCACTTTATTTTATGTGAAATTATTTTTTATTGTAATAGAGATCGTCCTTAGAAATTAAAAAAAAGATTATATTTCTATAATCCTTATTTCCACTCTTTATATATGGTGTCTGTTGCCATAGCATTTAATGTTAGATCAGCAAAGATATTTTTTTGATAGGCAAAGTAGGCAGCAGCGGCGATCATGGTAGCATTATCTGTACAATATTTTAGTTCAGGGAAAGATATGTGAATGTTTTCTTTTTGACATTCTTCAGTTAATTTTTCTCTTAAACCGGAGTTTGCTGACACACCACCCGCTACGACAAGATTTGATACTTTATATTCTTTTATAGCTTTCATTGTTTTCTTTGTTATTATTCCTACGACTCTATTTTGGAATGTCGTACATAAATTTTCTTTGTTTATGGTGTTTCCTCTTTGTTCTTCATTATGTACAAGATTTATGACAGCGGATTTGATACCACTAAAACTAAAGTTATAGGTACTATCGTCTAGAGGATATGGTAAGTTATAGGTATCTTTTCCTAGATGGGCTAGTTTATCTACTTTTGGTCCTCCTGGATATTCGAGACCTAATACTTTGGCTACTTTATCGTAACATTCTCCAACAGCATCATCTAGTGTTCCTCCTATTTTGGTAAAGGAATAGTCTTCTTTCATATAGATTAGTTCGGTATGTCCTCCACTTACTACTAAGGCTATTAGGGGGAATGTTAATCTTTCTTTTAGGTTATTGGCATAGATGTGTCCTATGATATGATGAACTGGTATTAATGGCTTTCCTGTTACTAAAGATATTGTTTTAGCGGCTTGTACTCCTATTAAAAGACTACCTATTAATCCTGGTCCATATGTTACTCCGATAGCGGTTATGTCTTCTAGTTTCATATTTGCTTTGGATAGAAGTTCTTCTAGTACTATACTTATGTTTTCAATATGGTTACGACTAGCTATTTCTGGTACTACTCCTCCATAATTTTTATGAATATCTATTTGACTTAGCACAATAGTGGCTATTTCTTCACTACCATTTTTAACAATACTCATACTTGTTTCATCACAACTTGATTCTATTCCTAATATATATACATCTTTCATTTACATCACCTGTTTTTCCATTAGTATAGCATCTTCATCTCCATAATAGAATTTTCTTAGGGCTACTTCTCTAAAGCCAAACTTTTTATAGAGATTTCTGGCTATTTCATTACTTACTCTTACTTCTAAAGTTATATTTACGACATGTTCTTCGATTGCTATACTTATTAATCTACCCATTAATTTGTTTCCTATTTTTTGACCACGATATTCTGGCTCAACAAGAATATTATCTATTTCCATGCGATCATAAATAAGAGAATATTTTAGATATCCTAATATTTTATCTTCTTCAATATATTCTATATATTTTACATAGGGACTTGGGTCATCTTTTATTACTTCTCTTAACATTTTTTCTCCATCGCTTCGGGTAATTTTAGATAGATAGGGTTCACACCATGTGGATTTTCACTTTTTAGTTTCTTAGTATATGATACAATTTGTTCTACTTGATATGGTGTTGTTTGGTCTATAACTACAGGGGAATATTTTTCTTTTAGTTCTTCTACTTCTTTAAAGGAAGTAAACTTCTCTTCAATAGTATTATATTCTTTGTCATATACGCCAACATAATAATTATTGTGTTTGGCATCTATTGTTGTTAGTAAATAATTTCCGGTATGACCTAGTACTCTTGCTTTTAAAGATGTTATGGTTACGATTCTTATTTTTTTGATATAAGCAAACATCTTGGCTATGGTTACTCCTATTCGGATACCGGTAAATGAACCTGGTCCATTTACGACGATTATTTCATCAACATTATCTGGGGATAAGTTATTATTTTTTAGAATATCACTTATATACTTAGTTACATATATGGAATGTTTTCCTGGTATGTATTCATGTATTTGAGATAATTCTTTTCCATCTTTTACTAAGGCAATAGATACATCTTCAAGTGATGTATCTATAAATAAACTTATCATATTATGGCCTCACATATATTTACATATTTTTCCCCATGTGGTTTTAATATTAATATTCTTGTGTTATCATCTGCTATTTTGATTTTGATATCTAATCTTTCTTCTGGTAAGATATCTTTTATCATATCAGCCCATTCTATTATGGTTACTCCACCTTTATCAAAGTATTCTTCTATTCCTATATCTTCATGTGAATCTTCTAATCTATATACATCCATATGATATAATGGTAATTCTCCGACATACTCTTTTATTATTGTAAATGTTGGAGATGTTATCTCGTCTATTCCCATAGCATGAGCAAATCCTTTAGTAAACATTGTTTTTCCACTACCTAAATCACCATTTAAACATATTACCATATTTGGAAACTTTTCTGATTCTATGTTTTGGGCTATTGCTATTGTTTCATTATCACTATGTGATGTTATTTTGTATTCTTCCATCTTTTTTCACCTTTCTTTTTGTCATATTTATTATAACAAATATTACATACAAAATACAATAGTTTTATATTTTTTTTACATTATTATTTTATTTTTAATATCACTGTAAGTCTTAAATAGTCTTACAGTGCTACTTATAGCCAATATTTGTATTGTCTATAAGTACTATATCAACCATATTTATTATATAGAAGCAAGAAATATATAATAAGGCATTAAAAAAATATCTAAGTTTTATTTTAGATATTCTTTAATAATTAATCTCCTATTCTAACATTGACACCATCAATATTTTTATATACACGTTTTTCATTTTTAGAAACTTTTTTCTCTATTTCTTCTTCTAAATCAAAGCCTAGCATTTCAGATAGTCCCATTAAATATATAGCAATATCCGCTAGTTCTTCATTTAGATCATCTTTTTTCTTTCTCCAAGCATCATAGGCTTCCGCTACTTCACCATATAATAAACAAAATTCTTTATTTACATCGGTAGTATTAAAGCCTTTATTTACTTTGTTTTGCCAAATATCTTTTTGTATTTTCTTTAATTCCATTTTCTTCCTCCTTAAATTTATTGTAACACTTTATTGCTTTATTAACATTATACTATAAATATTTGTTTGATTCAAGTTTTATTACCATTATTGTTTGTTAGGGAGACAAATATTTTTGGCTCACTAACACCACGGAAAACTTAAATTTATTTAAGGCTCCCGTGGAAAAAAAATAACCTAGAATTAATCTAGATTATTTTGATTCTTCAAGGGTTACTTCAGAAGTTAACTCTTTACCATTTCTATTATAAGTAACTGTTACTTTATCTCCTGGATTATGTTTATATAATTCATAACGAAGTTCTGCTACTGAAGATATTTCTTCTTTTTCTAGTTTAGTTATGATATCACCTTTCTTTAATCCGGCTTTTTCTGCTGGTGAAGATGATACTACTTCTAGAACTGCTACTCCTTTTTCAACACCTTTTGGTAAAGTTATTCCAGCCTGCCATAAGTAATAACTATCTGTTATATCTAACATACTTATTCCAATATATGGTCTCTTTACTGATTCACCTTTTTCAATGATACCAGCATATGATAGAGCGTCTTCTATTGGGATAGCAAAGCCCATTCCTTCGACACTATAACTTGTTGTTGAACTTGTTTTTTCTTCTGTAAGCTTTAAAGATGTTACTCCTATTACTTCACCATTTACATTACATAATGGACCACCACTATTACCTGGATTTAAAGCAGCATCTGTTTGTAATACTTTCATATAGTAATCAGAATTACTTCCGGAGAATGATACTGCTACTAAACGATCTTTTCCTGATAGGATTCCTTTAGTTACTGTACCACTATAAGTATCTCCAAGTGGGGCTCCTACGGCAAAGGTTGTGTCTCCTAATTTTATTTTATCAGTGTTTCCTAATGTTGCTACTTGCTTTATACTTGCAGCACTTACTGTTAATACTGCTATATCTGAATATGTCTCTCCTCCTAAGATTTGAGTATCTGCTGATGTCCCATCACTAAAGATTACTTTAGCAGAATCGCCTCCTGATATAACATGATTATTTGTCATTATATAGGCTGTTGATCCTTCTTTTTTATAGACAAAGCCTGTTCCTGTTGATACTGCTTTACCATCTTTATAAGTGGCTACTGTTACAGTAGCATCATATATTTTATCTACTGCTCCGGATATGCTATTTTCATTTATTGTATAGTTTCCCCCTTTAGTTACTGAATTTGTTGTACCTCTATTTAATTGATTTATTACTAGATATGTCCATACTGAACCACCAATAAAAGCTGCAAATACTAAAAGAGGTATTATTATTTTATTATTTTTCTTATTCATTATTATCACCTACTTATCTATTATTTCTATATAATTTTCTGGAAATCCCATTCTATCTAATACTTTACTTATTGGAATGGTATCCACTCTTCCATCTAATAATTCTATTTCATATTCTATTTCTTTCATCATTAAACGAAAGGCTTTTTTATTTAGTAATATTTTAAAGATTATAATTACTGCAAATAAGTCATTTTTACCATAAATATATTCGCCATCCATTTTTGGTATTTCCATCATATCATGATATTCTGTATCCGGTATTACTCTTTCGGTTTTATGTTCAAACACGATATCTTCATGAGCACATAAATTTCGATAGTTGGATAATATTATTAGTATATCCGATAAGACACTTGGTGTAGTATCAAAAACTTCTGCTACTTCTATTTGGTCTTCTTTCTTTAATATAGTATATAATTCACAAACTATTCCGAATGATAATACTTTTACTAAAACCCATAAGGGAATATAACCGTAGTTATTTATGTAGTGTATTGTAGCATTATGGGTTGTAGCATTGATTCTTATTTGTCTTTTCATCTTATCAATTAAGTCACGAACACGGCGTGCTTTATCATGATCTTGAGTGAAGTTTTTAGGATTTAAATAATCTTTTTCACGATATCCATACTTCTTGGATAATTGATACGATATTACTGATTTTAATTGATTTTCGATAACAAGTACATTTTTAAATATTATATTTCTAAAATTCCTATCAAATGTGAATAATGAGTATATTTCATTAAAAGTTGTACCGGGTATGAATTTTCTTTCCTTTTGCGATATAAGGAAGGCGTGACGATAACCCATTAAAAAGAAATAGTTTTCTCTGAGTAGGGTATCTTTAACAACATTTTCATCTTCAATTATAAGACCTTTGTTTTTTAATATTTCTACTTGTTCATTTATTGTCTTAAAATTTTTCTCCACAATATCAACTCCCATTATTCTGTATTAAAGTATATCATAGTTTTGAAAAAAATGATATATTTTTTGTTATTTTTTTAAAAAATAAAAGGAATACATCTACTACTGAAGTTTAAAGTATATTCCTTTTTTTATTAGAATATCTGAAGAATTATAGTCTAATGGGACATAGCCATCTTTTAGTAGTTCTTCAATTACTATCATGTTATAGTTGGCTGCGAATAAGAGATTTATGACAAATAACATTGCAATACATATGATTATACCAATTATAAAGGGAATGAAGCACATTATTAGGGTTGAAACTGCTACTTCAGTCATTAACATGATATAAAACATTTTATAATTTTTTTTCTTGATTGGATATAAGAATCCTAGGTAAACCATTTCTGGTATAAAACCATAGTCGCATTCTACTGGTGGTGTATATTCATCATATTTTAAATATATTTTTTGCATATATTATCACCCTTCTTAGTCTCTACTAGAAGTATACACTATTTTTGTATTTTTTGAAAGTGTTTTTATTTATTTTGATAATATTTTTCGATTGAATCACTAATTAGAGTTATTAATTTATTTTGATAATTGATGTCTCTTAAAAGATAGTTATCGTTTGGATTGGATATAAATCCGGCTTCAATTAATACTCCTGGAGACTTTATATATTTATACATGTAGTAAGTATTGTCTTTTTTTATTTCTCTAACATTAGATATGTTTTCTTTTAGATGATTAGTTATGGTTTCAGCGATAATTTTATTTTCTTTATTATTACCTGTATAAAATACTTGAAGACCTCTCCATGAAGGGGATGGTGAAGCATTTAAATGGATGGATATATACATATCAGGAGAAATATCATTTATATATTTAGCTCTATTGTATAAGTCGTTTCGTTTTCTATTAATAGTTGTTGTGGATAAGTCGTTGTTATCTTTACGAGTTAGGTAAACGGTTGCTCCTCTTGATATTAATTCTTTTTCTAATTTTTTTGTAAGAATTAAATTAAGTTTGCTCTCTTTGATGGGACCACTGCTGGCACCTTCATCCTTGCCACCGTGTCCGGCATCTAAAATTATTACCTTTCCCAGTAAATTTAAATTTTTTACAGTAGCAGTTACTCTGGGTAAACATAATGTGACAAGAAAAAAGCATATTATTATAAGTAGTTTATATTTATTCATATTACACCTACTTAAATATATGCTTTTTATTTATTCAAAATAACTTCCTCCAATAAACTCTCTTAATATTGAAGTTTTTGGTACAGTTTCACTTGGTATTGGTAAAACGAACTTTAATAATTCTATTAGTCTTTGAGCTAATTGATAGTTAGGATCTTCTTCAGATATGGTAAATAATAATGGTTCAGCATATGTTTTGATGACTGCTAGTTCATAGGCTAGACTGGTGTTAAACATAGCATCGGCATTATCTTGATATGGGAAGACATATTTTTCTTCTCCATCGCGAACATCAGACCATGAATCTAGTGTTTTCGATGGATTATATCCTCTTGTTCGATTATCTCTTACCATTCTTCTTAATAGTCTTAAATCGGTCATACCAATACGATTATCATTATCAATATTTAGATATATTAATGGGCTTATGTATACTTTAAACTTTTTCTTTCTTGGTATATTAGTTAATAATTCTTCATTTAATGCATGTAAGCCTTCAATTATTAGAATATCATTATCTTTTAACTGAACTGTTCTTTTATATTCTTTTTTTCCTTCAATAAAGTTAAATGTTGGTACTGTTACTTTAGTTCCTTTTAACATTTTACTAACTTGACTATCAAATAATTTTACATCAATAGCATTAAGAGACTCGAAATCCGGCTTACCATTTGGCCCTAATGGAGTTTCTGATCTTTCTAAGAAATAGTCATCTAATGATAGATGAGTGGGATTTAATCCTAGACTTCTTAAATATAAAGATAATTTCATGGCACTAGTTGTTTTACCAGAACTTGATGGTCCTGATAATAATATTACTTTATAGTCATCTTTATTTAAAACTATCTGCTCTGCGATACTAAGTAATTTATAGTCCTGCATTATTTCAGATAACTGAATGATATCTCCAGCATTATTATTAGTTATAAATTCATTTAATTCTCCTAGATTGTTTATATTTAAATTGTTTCCCCATGTTCCATATTCTTCAAGACTATTGAAATAATTCTCATGATGGGTATATTTTACTACTTTATTATTATCATATATTGATGGGAATCTTACTACGACACCATGGTCTTTAATTAACGATAGGTCAAAATATTTTAAAGAACCTGTTGTATATGGAAGGTCTCCAATTATATAGTTATAGGTATCTCCTAGTTTATATAGGGTTACAAAATTTGTTTTTATATAGAATAATGTTCTTACTTTATCTTCTCTTTTTTTATTCTTGAAATATGCTATGGCATCTGATTTAGATGTTTCTATTTTTGTAAAAGGTATATTTTCTTTTATTTTTTCTTTCATTATCTTTTTTATTTTTGTTATATCTTCAGTAGTTAATGGTTTATTTACTTTGCAATAAATTCCTTTATCAATTGAATGTTTAACTATTATTTGAGTATCTTTTCCTAAAGCTTCAACTGCTGATACTTCAAATAGATAAAGTAATCCTTTTTCATAGATTTTATTTCCTTCTTTGGTATTTAAATCATATATATATAGTTTACCATTTTTAGTTAGTGTTTCTTCATAGTCAATCATATTATTGTTATAAAGGGCTCCTACTACGGTATTTGTTAATTTATCTTTTTCTTGTTCAATTATCTCTTTTAATTTTATTCCTTTTACATATTCTTTCTTTTTATTATTATCCAAAGTTATTATTATTGTTTCCATATTATTCCTCCTTTTGGATAGTCTATATTATTATTATATCATAGTTTGTTATATTTTGTCATACTTTTTTTGTTATGAATAAACTATCTATATATTATACTAATTATGGGTGACTAATTATGAATTTAATTCCTACGATTATTGAAAAGAATGATATGGGCGAGAGAGCATATGATATTTATTCGAGATTATTAAAAGATAGAATTATTATTTTGAATGGAGAAATTAATGATAATACTGCTAATGTTGTGGTAGCAGAGCTTTTATATTTAGATAGTTTAAATAGTGATGATATTTGTTTGTATATTAATTCTCCTGGTGGTTCTATTACTGCGGGTATGGCTATCTATGATACAATGAATTTTATTAAAAGTGATGTATCCACAATTTGTGTGGGAATGGCGGCATCAATGGCTGCTTTTCTATTGGCTGCTGGTAAAAAAGGTAAAAGATGTATTCTTCCAAATGCAGAAGTTATGATTCACCAACCACTTGGGGGAGCACAAGGTCAGGCAACAGAAATTAAAATTGCCGCTGAAAGGATATTAAAACTTAAGAAAAAACTTAATAAAATTTTAGCCGAAGTTACTGGTAAAAATATTACTACAATTGATAATGATACGGAAAGGGATTATTTTATGGATAGCATGGAGGCTTTAAACTATGGTATTGTTGATAAAATATTAAAATAGAACTTCTATTGAAGTTCTATTCTGTTTTTGTATTTCCTGTTTTAGTATATCCTTCTAATGATGTTTCTGTTGACCATTTTGTTTCTTTATTTTTTTCAACATAACGATAGTATGTTATGGTATCATAATCTCCTGATGGTTTTTCTTCTGTTATTTTAGGCGACATAAATTTAACTGTTACTTTTAATGGTACAAAGTATACATTATTATAAGATGATATGGTTGTATTTATATCATTTAATGTAACATCTATGTAGAAAGATCCCTTACGATAGTATGGAGATAATTTATATGTAAAATTGTCTTCAGTTAATGAGTAATTTTTAATACTATCTGGTAATTTATTTATTTTTGTTCCTTTAGATATTGATGTATTATTACTAGATAAGAATTCTTTTTCATTATTTGATAGGAATTCTACCTCTTTAACTATAGTAAAGTAGTAATCTTTATTTGGAACTTTATCTAATTTTATTGTGTAAGAAGCTGATGCACTGTTTTTAGATACCGCTCCTAATGTGTAGTATTCTTCAGTTGCAGTACTATAATACTCATACTTATTTTCTATATTATCGCCAGTTTTATTGCCTTTTGCCCATTTACTATATGTTGTTGTTTCTTTTACATATTCGTAATATGTTGTTTTTGTAGTGTTTGTGCTAGTGTTAGTACTGGTTGTATCTTTGTTAGTATCCTTATTTGTGTTATCTTTAGTTTCTGTTTTTGTATTACAATTTTTGCAATCTTTAAAACTAAATTTTCTTGTTATGGTATCTTTTTCTTTGCCACATACTAAAGTAGTTTCTACTTTATAATCTTTTTTATTTCTAGTTATTTTGGAGTAACTTTTTTTTACGTCACAAGTTGATTTTTTATTTTCATTGATAGAAACAATTAATTTTTTTTCTATCATTTCCTCTAATGTTATTTTAGTACTTTTTCCTTTTTCTTGTGGTAAGTCTATTTCTTTAAAATAAGAAACTGCTACTTCTTCCATATTATTAATATTGTTTTTAAATGTCTCTGATGGTTTACTACTATTTATTATTTTTGATACTAACCATATTAATATTATAGCAAATATGAATATGATTATTATTTTAATAAATAAGCTTAACCAATTTATTTGTCTTTCATCTTCCATTATATAAAACCTCCCTATTTTGGTGATATTATATTAATTCAACAATGAATATTATTAAACATATTATTAATAAAAATATTAGCAGTATGATTTCTTTTATGATGGTATTTATTTCTTTTATCTGTTTAATTATTTCTTTATTTAGCATATAATAT
>OGXG01000416.1_pt1 | contig 23842 bp, 20 predicted proteins | sample 1576251 | NCBI WGS metagenome assembly OGXG01 (sample SAMEA3541533, study PRJEB24748) | human gut metagenome | biome: human gut; feature: human-associated habitat; material: faeces | place: China | collected 2012
CGCCTGAGACAATGGAAGCACTCATTGAAAATACCGAAAGAAGCGATATGGTAGCAACCAATATCGGCAATGTTCCGATTGAGGATTACAGAGAAATTGTTGCAAATCAGAATGGCTTTGACAGCTACGATGAGATGTATAACGAGGGTATCCGTATCGGTAACGGGTATGACAAAGAGCCTGAACCGATGAAACCGCAGTGGGAAAATAAAAAGAGTAAGGTTAGGAGTTTCGACCTGCACCCGGATATTTCGATGGCAGAGAGAAATACTTTTGATTTGCGTTCCAATCCCGTTGAACAAGTCGGCAAGAAAGAACGCTTTCACAGAAATATGGAAGCCATAAAAGTTCTGAAAGAGTGTGAGTTTGAAAACAGATTTGCTACACCCGAAGAACAGCTTATTTTGTCAAAATATGTCGGCTGGGGAGGTTTATCAGAAGCCTTTGATGAAAATAATTCAGCGTGGGCAACGGAATATCTGGAACTTTCTTCGGTATTAACACCGGAGGAATATGCTTCGGCAAGAGAAAGCACGTTGACTGCGTTCTACACGCCGCCCGAAGTTATCACAGCCATTTATAAGGCAATGGAGCAGATGGGCTTTAAGGAAGGCAACTTGTTAGAGCCGTCCTGCGGTATCGGTAATTTCATCGGTATGCTGCCGGACACAATGCAGGACAGTAAGATTTACGGTGTGGAACTTGATACGATTTCCGCAGGGATTGCACAGCAGCTTTATCAGAAAACAACCATTGCGGCACAAGGATTTGAAGAAACCAATCTGCCGGACAGCTTCTTTGATGGAGTGGTTGGCAATGTGCCTTTTGGAGATTTTAAGGTGTCGGATAAAAGGTACGACAAGCATAAGTTCCTGATACACGATTACTTTTTTGCCAAGTCCCTTGATAAGTTAAGACCCGGCGGTGTGATGGCACTTGTAACGAGCAAAGGCACAATGGATAAGGAAACTTTAGCAGTACGAAAGTATATTGCACAGAGGGCAGAGCTTCTTGGAGCAATCCGATTGCCGAATAATACCTTTAAGGGTAATGCAGGAACGGAAGTCATTTCGGATATTCTTATCCTGCAAAAGCGTGACAGACTGATAGATATTGAGCCGGATTGGGTTCATCTTGATACCGATGAGAACGGAATTAAGATGAACTCTTATTTTGTGCAGCACCCCGAAATGATACTCGGAGAAATGAAAATGGTATCGGGGCGTTTCGGTATGGAAGCAACTTGTGTGCCGTATGAAAATGCAGACCTTGCAGCACAGCTTGATGAAGCAGTAGCAAACATTCACGGAGAAATCACGGAATATGAAGCCGAGGAAGAACTGGAGGAGGAAGATAATTCTATTCCGGCAGACCCGGCAGTGAGAAACTTTTCATATACGGTGGTAGACGATAAAATCTATTATCGTGAAAATTCCCGTATGACTCCGGTGGAAGTGTCGGCAACCGCAGAGAACCGAATTAAGGGTATGATTGCTATTAGAAATTCCGTCAGAACGCTGATTGAATTGCAGACAGAAGATTACCCTGACAGCGAAATCAAAGCGGAGCAGGAGCGATTAAACAGACTTTATGATACCTTTTCAGGTAAGTACGGACTCATTAACAGCCGTGCAAATACCTCTGCTTTTTCGCAGGACAGTTCATTCTCTTTGCTTTCCGCATTGGAGATAATCGGAGAGGACGGAGAACTGGAACGTAAGGCTGATATGTTTTCTAAGAGGACAATTAAGCCGCATACTCCGGTTACTTCTGTTGATACGGCAAGCGAAGCGTTGGCGGTATCTCTTGGAGAAAAAGCCACGATTGATATGGACTATATGATGGAGCTTTCCGGTAAATCGGAGAATGAAATCTTTGAGGACTTAAAGGGTGTTATCTTCCTAAACCCGCTTTATGAGTATGGAAATTCTTACGAACCGAAGTATCTGATGGCTGATGAATACCTTTCGGGTAATGTCAGGGAAAAGCTGAAGATTGCAAAGAACTCGGCAGAACTCTATCCGGAAGATTATAAGGTCAATGTGGAAGCACTTCAAAAGGTGCAGCCGAAAGACCTGACTGCAAGTGAAATTTCCGTGCGACTTGGTGCAACTTGGCTGCCACCGGACGATGTGCAGGAGTTTATCTTTCATTTGCTTGAAACACCACGCTATGCACAGTGGAATATCAAAGTTCACTTCTCTCCATTTACGAGTGAGTGGAATATTGAGGGCAAATCTTACGACAAAGGAAATGTAAGGGCATATAACACTTACGGAACTTCCCGCATCAATGCCTATAAGATTATTGAGGAAACGCTGAATTTAAAAGATGTGCGTATCTTTGATTATATCGAAGATGATGAGGGAAAGAAAAAGGCTGTCCTGAATAAAAAGGAAACAGCGATTGCTCAGTCGAAGCAGGAAATGATTAAGCAGGAATTTCAGGACTGGATATGGTCTGACCCAGAACGAAGGGAAAGGCTTTGCAAATCCTACAATGAGAAATTCAATAGCGTCAGACCTCGTGAGTATGATGGAAGTCATATCATCTTCAATGGTATGAACCCTGAAATTGAACTCAGGGAACATCAGAAAAATGCGGTTGCCCATATCCTTTACGGAGGAAATACGCTTCTTGCACACGCAGTCGGAGCAGGAAAAACTTTTGAAATGGTAGCGGCAGCACAGGAGTCGAAAAGGCTTGGACTTTGTAATAAGTCACTGTTTGTTGTACCAAATCACTTGACCGAACAATGGGCGGCTGAGTATTTGCAGCTCTATCCGGCGGCGAATATCCTTGTCGCAACAAAGAAAGATTTTGAAACCAAGAACCGTAAAAGGTTCTGCGGCAGGATTGCAACCGGAGATTATGACGCAGTTATCATCGGACATTCACAGTTTGAGAAAATCCCGATGTCCATTGAAAGACAGAGGGCAATCTTAGAACAGCAGCTTGAGGAGATAACCGGAGGAATTGCAGAACTCAAGCGAAACCGAGGGGAAAACTTCTCCATAAAACAGCTTGAAAAGTCAAAGAAATCCATCAAGCAGAAACTTGATAAACTCAATGACCAGACGAAAAAAGATGATGTTGTAACCTTTGAGGAACTTGGTGTAGACAGGCTTTTTGTTGATGAAAGCCATTATTACAAGAACCTTTATCTTTATACAAAAATGCGTAATGTGGGCGGTATCGCACAGACGGAAGCACAGAAATCTTCCGACCTCTTTATGAAGTGTCGTTACCTTGACGAGATTACCGGAGGGCGAGGAACCGTATTTGCAACGGGTACACCTATCTCAAACAGTATGGTGGAACTCTATACGATACAGCGATATTTGCAGTACAACACGCTTGTGAAAAATGGGTTGCAGCACTTTGATGCCTGGGCTTCCACTTTCGGAGAAACCATTACGGCAGTGGAACTTACACCGGAAGGAACAGGATACAGAGCAAAGACAAGGTTCGCAAAATTCTATAACTTGCCGGAACTAATGGCGATGTTCAAGGAGATTGCGGACATTAAAACAGCAGATATGTTGAACCTGCCAGTACCGGAAGCAAAGTACCATAACATTGCAGTAAAGCCGTCGGAAATGCAGAAGGAAATGGTTGCTTCCCTTGCAGAGAGAGCCGAGCAGGTGCGTGGCGGCGGTGTGGATTCAAGCGTAGATAATATGCTGAAAATCACGAATGACGGAAGAAAACTGGCTCTTGACCAGCGTATGCTAAACGATATGCTGCCTGATTTTGAGGGCAGTAAAATCAATGCCTGCGTCGATAACATCTATCGGATATGGGAAGAAAATATCGACAAAAAATCGGCACAGCTTGTGTTCTGCGACCTTTCCACTCCGAAGAATGATGGCACATTTTCCGTCTACAACGACATCAGAAAGAAGCTGATTGAGAGAGGTATTCCTGAAAGTGAAGTGAAGTTCATACACGAAGCCGACACGGATATGAAGAAAAAAGAACTGTTCCAAAAGACCCGCAAGGGAGAAGTCAGAGTGCTTCTCGGCTCTACTCAGAAGATGGGAGCAGGGACGAACGTGCAAGACAAACTTATTGCACTTCACGATGTGGATTGTCCGTGGCGACCTTCAGATTTGGAGCAGCGTTCCGGTAGAATTGTCCGTCAGGGCAATGAAAATCCGCAGGTAGATATTTACCGCTATGTAACAGAGCAGACCTTTGATGCATACCTCTATCAGCTTGTGGAAGGTAAGCAGAAGTTCGCAAGTCAGATTATGACGAGCAAATCTCCGGTCAGGTCGGCAGAGGACATTGATGAAACCGCACTGTCCTATGCAGAGATAAAAATGCTTGCAACAGGCAATCCGTATATCAAAGAAAAGATGGACTTAGACATTCAGGTGCAGAAGCTGAAGATGTTAAAATCCAATTTCTTATCGGAGAAATACGGACTGGAGGATAAGGTCATCAAGTTCTATCCACAACAGATTGCTTACTTAAAATCCCGTGTAGAGGGACTTACAAAAGATGTTGAAACAGCAAAATCACACCCGAAACCGATAGACGAGCAGCCGCTTGGAATGATGGTATCGGGTGTTTCTTATTCCGAAAAAGCCGAAGCAGGTCAGGCAATCATCAATGCCTGCAAGTCAATGAACAGTCCTGATGCGATACCACTTGGCGAGTACCGTGGCTTTCAAATGGAACTGTATTTTGATACGGTGCAGCGTAATTATGTTGTGAAATTAAAAGGCGAAACGAGCAGAGATGTACCGCTTGGCGATGATTCTCACGGTAATATCGTGAGAATAGATAACGGCATAGAACGCTTTGAGGAAGCACTTGCTGATACGAAAAACAGCCTTGAAAATACGGAGAAGCAGTTTGAAACAGCGAAGCAGGAAATCGAAAAGCCGTTTGCAAAGGAGGAAGAATTGAGGGCAAAAACTGCCCGACTTGATGAGCTGAATATCCTGCTCAATATGGATAAAAAAGAAAATGAGATTGTCGGCGGAGAACCTGATGAGGGCGAAATGATTGAAAAGAAGTCAAGAAATTTTGAAAGATGAGTTTAGAATTGCGGTATGGAAAAATCCCATACCGCAGATAGTATGTTAGGTAAGATGGTACAAAGTTATACTGTCAGAAATAATATTTTCAAAAAAATTAGAAGATGTTAATCTGTCAGTTTGTTTTCTTCACCCCAAACACAAAGCTGATCTAACACTACCATTAGTGACTTGCCACGTTCCGAAAGACAGTATTCCACCTTGGGTGGAATTTGAGGATATTCAGTACGGATAATCAGTTTGTCAGATTCTAGTTCCTTGAGATTGCTACTTAATGTTTTATCGGAAATTGTTTTCAGATAACGCTTCAGCTCATTGAACCTTACAGTTTTAAATTCCATTAAACAATAAAGAATGACCATTTTATGTTTGCCGGAAATCAGGGACAAGGTGTAAGCAAAGCCTGTATCTTCAAAATTGGCATTTTCAATGTAGTTTTGTATCATTATACTTTCTCCTTGGATAGTACCTATCATTTTTACCAGTACTTGAAATTCTGAATTGATTGGATATAATTATAAGCAGGATAAATAATTCTGTCAATCTAATTTTAAGGAGAGATTATTATGAGAACAAAGTTGAAAATTACGGAAGGAATTTTTCCTATGCCAGTGTTGATGGTGGCAACTTATAATGAGGACAACAGTGTGAATGTAATGAATGCTGCTTGGGGGACAATGCAAGCAAGGGACATAGTTGCATTGAATCTTACCGAAACACATAAAACCGTGCAAAATATTAAGGCACGAGGTGCATTTACTGTTAGTATCGCAGATGTAGAACACTTGGTAGAAGCAGATTATTTTGGCGTAGAGTCTGGTAATCGTGTAACAGATAAATTTACACGTAGCGGATTGACTGCAAGTAAGGCTGAAGTCGTAGATGCTCCTATTATCAATGAGTTTCCAATTTGTTTAGAATGTAAATTTATTGAGTATCAAGATAATGAATACGGTTGTGGCGTTATTGGAAAGGTAGTGAATGTAACTGCCGATGAGAGCGTTATGGTAGACGGTAAAATTGATATTTCCAAGGTAAATGCCATTGCATTTGACCCTTATACTCATGGTTACTACAAGGTTACAGAGCGTGTGGGTGAAGCTTTCAAAGATGGGTTAAAACTGAAAAAGTAAAGCTACAGGAAAGAAAAATTGATTAAGAGAAGATTCTTTCATAAAACATAGACACAAAATTTAATATTATATAGCCACTTGGTTTTCAAAAAATCAGGTGGCTATTTTTATTTTAAGGAGGTGGTCGATATGCCTTTTATCGCACCTGAGTTAATCATTCAGGCGAAGCAGATGGACTTATTAACCTACCTGAAAAATTATGAACCGTATGAACTGGTTAAGTTTTCAGGTAACACCTATTGCACCAGAACCCACGACAGCTTGAAGATTTCAAACGGGAAATGGATATGGTGGTCGAGAGGTATCGGCGGCAGGAGTGCTTTGGATTATCTGATTAAGGTCAAAGGTTACAGCTTCCTTGAAGCAGTGGAAACCATTATCGGACACACAGCGATTCAAGCTCCGGTCTATGAAAAGCCACAGGCAAAAGAGGAAAATAAACCACTTCTTCTCCCTGAAAAATGTGTTTCCAACAGAGTGATTACAGAGTATCTTTTCGGGAGAGGAATAGATTTTGAAATCATCAATTACTGTATCTCTAATGACCTTATCTTTGAGAGCCTGCCGTATCACAATGTTGTGTTTGTAGGCTATGACGAGAAGAAAGAGCCGAAATATGCAGCCTACCGTTCCACGAATAAGCGTAGAATTATGGGCGATTGCAGTGGCAGTAAAAAAGATTATTCTTTTCGGCTTGGTAAGGAAAACTTAGAGGAAGTACACCTCTTTGAGTGTGCCATTGACTTGTTATCCTATGCCACACTTGCGAAGCTGAACGGGCAGGATTGGAAAGAAATGAGCTTTGTTTCGCTGTCCGGGGTGTATTCTCCGGCAAAGAAAATTGAGGACAGTAAAGTGCCGATTGCACTGGAAAAGTATCTTGGCAGTAACCCATCTGTCAGGAAAATCCGTATCCATTTTGACAATGATATAGCGGGCAGAAAGGCAGCACAGACCTTAAAAACCATTCTGCCGGATAAGTATGAAATCGTTGATGAGCCACCAAAAGCAGGTAAGGACTTCAACGATTTTCTTTGTATGCGGATGGGAATTTACAATAAAAAAACACACGAAAGGAATGAAGAACGATGAATGATTCAAAGATTAAAGTTCTCTTGGTAGAACCGGAAAAGTACCCGAAGGAAATTGTAATCGACGACAGTCTGGAAGCAATGCAGGAGGTTGTCGGCGGGGATATTGAGGAATATATGCCCTATGACGATGACGTTGCAATCATCTGTAATGAGGAAGGAAAGATGAGGGGACTTCCGCTTAACCGTGCAGTTTATGTGCAGGACAATGATAAGAAAGAGATGGTAGATATTATCTGCGGCAAATTTTTTATCTGTTATGCACCGCCTGAGAGTGAGAGCTTTCAGAGCTTGCCGGACGATATGATGAAGAAATACAAGGAACAGTTCAAGTATCCTGAACGCTTTTCTAAGGAAGTGGGCGGCAATATCGTGGCTGAACCTTTTAAGCCGAAATCAAAGGATTATGAGAGATAGTAGACTGAGAACGGGGCAACCCGGAGGAGATGTTTATTCTTAGCGAGCAGACCATTTGGATAAACACAGTTTCCCAAACGGTAAAAGGCTCGTTAGGGGTTGCCCCTAATACCCCGTGAGAAAGGAGAACTTGATTTGAGAGAGTTATTACTTATCGCCGCCGGAACACTGTTCGGCAGTTGTCTTGGCGTTACGATGATGTGCTTATTCCAGATTAACAAAGATTGCAGAATAAAGAGAAAGGAAGATACCGATTATGAGAAAGAGAAACATTCAGAAGATTGTACGCTTTAACCGCAAGGAAGCACAGGACTTGGCAGCAAAGGCAAAGAAGGCTTGTCTTTCCGAAGCCGGACTTATCCGTTTACTTATCAGAGGTTACGAGCCGAAAGAGAAACCCGATGACCGCTTCTATGATGTGATGAGGGAACTTTCCTCTATCGGTAATAACATCAATCAGCTTGCGGCTAAAGCAAATACGCTTGGTTTCATTGACGCACCTATGCTGAAGAATGAAGCTGCAAAGTGGAATAAGTTCCAGTCAGAGATTGAGAGGACATATCTTCGTCCAAATCAGAGCGAAATGAAATGGCAGTAACAAAGTTGTGGTCGGTAACAGAAAGGCTCGGTCAGGTCATTGACTATGCGACCAATCCGGAAAAGACTTCTGCAAAAATCAAAAGGGAGTTTTCGCCGGAACAGTATCAGGCTCTTGCAGATGTTATTGCTTATGCAAAGGACGAGGAAAAAACAGAGCGTGAGTTCTATGTTGAGGGTATCAACTGTAATGTAGCGATTGCCCGTGACCAATTCATAACGGTTAAGGAGCAGTACCAAAAGACAGACGGTATCCAAGCCTATCACGGATATTTGAGTTTCAAGGAAACAGATATATCTCCTGAGATGGCACAGAAAATCGGAATGGAATTTGCAAATGAAGTGTGGGGTGAAAGATTTCAGGTCGTTGTGACAACCCACCTGAACACAAAGCACCTGCATTGCCATTTTGTCATCAACTCTATTTCTTTTGTCGATGGCAAACATTTGTGGGGAGAGGAAAAAGCGTGGTTCAAATTCCGAAAAGTTGCAGACAGAATTTGTGAGAAGTACGGACTTTACTATGACCCGAATCCGAACCGCAGTAAGCAGTCGGATTATCTGACGATGAAAGAAAAGGCAGGTATGCCGACACGCTATTCGGTTGCAAAAGAAGCCATTGATTATGCTATCGACCACAGCAAGACCCTGAAAGAATTTCAGTTTGCTCTCAAGGAAATGGGATATGCCTATAACCTAAGTCCAAGCCGAAAATACTGGACGGTCATTCCAAAGGGATACGATAAGCCGATACGACTGAAAAATCTCGGAGCAGATTATACCAATGACCGGATTGTAGAGCGTATCAAAGAAAATCGTGACAGATGGGCAGAGATTGAGCCGTTCCAGAGGGCGACTTATAAACCAAGACAGTACCGTATGCAGACCAGAGGGCAGAAGCTGAAAAAGAAAGGCGGACTTTATGGGCTGTATCTGTATTACTGTTACAGACTCGGTTATCTGCCAAAGTATAAGAAACAGAATAACGCAAGGCTTCATTATCTTTTGAAAGATGATTTGATGAAGCTCGATAAGATTACTGATGAAGTAAGGCTGCTCGGACGAGAAAATATTTCCACGGACGAACAGCTTTTTTCATATAAGACTTCCTTAGAGGAGCAGATGAAAAATCTGATTGCCGGAAGAACACATCTCCGAAAAAAGATAAGAACAAATATTGATGATGGTCAGCTTCAGGCGGCAAAAGATGAAATCGCTTCTATCAATGGAGAATTGAAAAAACTCCGACGGGAAGTAAAACTCTGCGAGGATATTGCGGAGAGGTCAAAGGTTATGGAAGAAAACCTTGAGCATATCGAAACAGAGGAACAAAAACAGCAGAGAAAGGAGAAATCACGCTATGAACAACGGTGGTGACGCAGCAGAGCAGGTCGTTAGGCTTTCGCTTGAAGGCTTTGAAGTTGCTGCAAGATTAAGCGGTTCGGCGGCGAAGAATATCGCATTGCTTTTGGTATCGGTTCTGAAGCAGGAACAAAAGACGAAGGGCAAAGCAAGGCTTACCAATATGATTAAGTCAGGCAAGGAGCTGAAAGTCTTTTCCATTCCGCAAAAGGATTTGAAGAAGTTTACCGAACAGGCAAAACGCTATGGCGTTCTTTATTGTGTCCTCAGAGATAAGAACACAAAGGGAGAGAACGCTCTGGTAGATATTATTGCAAGAGCAGAGGACGCTTCTAAAATTCAGCGTATCGTTGAAAGATTTGAACTTGGCAAGGTGGATAAGGCTTCGATTGTCAGTGAAGCAGAGAAGGCTATTGCAGACCGTGAAGCGGTTGAGAAAGAAAAGCCGACCAAATCCAAGAGTGAAATCATTATGGAAGAAGCGGTCAGAAATCCAATGCAGAAAGAGGAGCGAGCAAACGCAAACCCCTCAGTCGCCAAAACAGACAAAAGCCCTCTGTCAAGGCAAAACTCAGAGCCGGTAGAAACGCAATCTGATAAGGGTGTTGCAAAGCCAGTGGAAAAGCCATCGGTCAAAGAGAAACTTGACCGTTACAAGGCACAGGCAAAACAGCAAAAAGAAGCAGAGCGTAAAGAGCCGGAGGTTAAGAAAGGCGGCAAGAATCCGCAGCAGAAAAACGGTCAGACGGTACACCGTCAGCCGAAGAAGAAACCCAAAACAAAAGAGAGGTAATTCACTATGACAAATGATTTCAAACCCGCAAAGGCTGGCGGTAATCAGCCAAGATTATCCAAAGAGGAGTATGCAGAAAAGAAGCGAGCAGAAAAAGAAAAAGTCTATCAGATGATTGATGATGCTGCCCGTGAGATTGTGAGTGACCCTGAGAAGTTCAAGAACTTTCTTGATACGCAGAGTCGAATGGACAGATATTCCGCAGCAAATGCTCTCCTTATTTACAGTCAGTATCCGCAGGCGACACAGCTTAAAGATTTTGATGATTGGGGTAAGGACAATGTGAAGATTACCAAAGGGGCAAAGAGTATTTCTATCCTTGAACCAGTGGAATACACAAGAACAGATGGTTCTCCGGGTATTTCCTACAATGTCAAAAAGGTATTTGATGTTACGCAGACAAATGGAAGAAAAGCTCCGGCAGTATCAGCAAACCGTGACCCGAAAGCACTTATCACGACAATGCTTGATGTATCTCCGGTGGAGGTTGCGGCAACCGATGAACTTCCGTATCCGAATATGGCAGCTTTCTATAATAATGAAAAGCAGACCTTGTATGTGAAACGTAATGTGGGCGACAGCGTAGCAGTTGCTCAGTGTGTCGCTCAGGAACTTGGACACGCACAGCTTTCCATCAACAGCGAAAGTTACAGCCGCAGGGATATGGGCTTTCAGGCAGTGTGTATCGGATATATGATTTGCAAGAAGTATGGCGTAGATACACAGAATTTTGCAATTAACCGTATTCCGGAGGGACTGGCTTCCAAAGAGCCGAAAGAAATCCGTGCGGAGCTTTCCAAGACACGAAATGCAATGGCAGAAATTCACAGTCATATCTCTGATGAAATGTTCCGCAAGAAGCAGGAGCGTTCAAAGGACTATGAGAGATAACGGAGGGCAGATATGGAAAAAGAAAAACTCTACCACATTGCTTTGGACGATTATGAACACGGTGTTGTCATTCGCTCCTTAAACGATGAGAAAACAAAGTTGATGGAGGAAGGTAAGTCGGCAGACGCAGTAGACGACCTGCTTGTAAAAGTCGGAAATGCCCCATTGAAAAAGTTCAAAGTGATTGAAAGGAAACGCTCAGATGAAGCGAGATAATGACAGGCAGACTGCCATTATTTTATCCATTGTCGGTATCGTTCCGGTTATATGGCTGTCACTTCTGATTGCACCTTCCATAAGCGGAGGATTGCCGGAGATAGCAGCCAATCTTGCGACACTCTTTGATAATCCATTTTCCATAAAATTATGTGGGGACAGCTTAAAAACTGTCCTCATTTTGCTTTTATGCTATGGAATGGGTATCGGGATTTACTTTTCGACAAGAAAGAATTACCGCAGACGAGAAGAACACGGTTCTGCCAAATGGGGCAATGTCAGAGCCATTGATAAAAAGTACCGACAAAAGCCGCTGTCAGAAAATAAGCTGATGACTCAGAATGTGTGCATTGGACTTAATGCCAAGAAGCACAGACGAAATCTGAATACGCTTGTGTGCGGTGGCTCCGGTGCAGGTAAGACAAGATTTTATGCAAAGCCTAATATTATGAATGCTGCAAGAAACAGCTATGTGATATTAGACCCGAAAGGGGAAATCCTGCGAGATACGGGACATCTTCTTGAGAAGAAAGGTTACGAAGTGCGTGTGCTTGATTTGATTTCAATGGAGAAAAGCCATTGTTACAATCCATTTGTTTATTTACAGAATGATAATGATGTGCAGAAGCTCGTGACCAATCTTTTCAAGAGTACCACTCCGAAAGGTTCACAGAGCAATGACCCGTTTTGGGATACGGCAGCGTCAATGCTTCTGCTTGCACTTGTATTTTATCTGCATTATGAAGCACCGCCGGAAGAACAGAATTTTGCAATGGTAATGGAAATGCTCAGAGCCGGGGCGATTGAGGACGAGGACGACCCAAGTCCTTCTCCGCTTGATAATCTGTTTTCAGATTTGATGATAGATAATCCTGACCACATTGCTTTGAAGTATTACCACTCTTATCATTCCGGTTCTTCCAAAACATTAAAATCCATACAGATAACCCTTGCAGCAAGGCTTGAAAAGTTCAACTTGGAGAGTCTTGCTGCTCTTACTTCTGCCGATGAACTGGATTTGCAGTCACTCGGAGAGAAAAAGGTGGCTCTGTTTGCACTGATACCGGATAACGACTCCAGTTTCAACTTCTTGGTATCCATTCTTTACACACAGCTCTTTCAGCAGTTGTTTTATGCAGCCGACCATATCCACGGCGGTTGTTTGCCGATGCCTGTTCATTTTATGATGGACGAATTTGCCAATGTTTCACTGCCGGACGACTTCGACAAGATACTGTCGGTTATGCGTTCCCGTGGGGTATCGGTAAGCATCATCTTACAGAACTTGGCACAGCTTAAAGCCTTGTTTGAAAAACAGTGGGAGAGCATTGTGGGTAACTGCGATGAATTTCTTTACCTCGGTGGAAATGAGCAGTCAACCCATAAATATGTGTCGGAGCTGTTGGGCAAGGAAACCATTGATACCAACACGTTCGGCAAGAGTACCGGAAGAAGCGGTAACTATTCCACCAACTATCAGATTAGCGGCAGAGAGTTACTTACCCCTGATGAGGTGCGTATGCTCGATAATCAGTACGCTATTTTATTTATCCGTGGGGAAAGACCCATTATGGATTTCAAATATGACATTATGAAACACCCGAATGTGGCACTTACCACAGACGGAAAGGCAAGTCCTTATAAACACGGAGAAGTCACAAAAGATATTGCTTCGATTGCTATTTGGGACATTGACCCTGCAACACTTCCTGAAAAGGAAATGGAAGAAACGAACTGGGAACTTCTTTCCGAGGAGGAGATGGAAGCTCTGTTCATAAACAATCAAACAAATTAAATTTTGGAGGTATTCAACTATGACTATTTTTAAGAAAAAAGCAACTGATATTCAGGAAACAAAGAAACTGCCTATGACCGGAAAGGTCAAGAAAGGCTTCCGTGCTTACTGCACAATGGTCATTGTCGGTGCGTTGGCACTTGGAATGACAACGACTGCATTTGCAGCGAATGACCCGCTTACCGTAGTCAACAATCTGTCTGACTTTATCTTCGGACTTATCCGTGCTATCGGTATGATTTTGCTCGGCTTTGGTATCGTGCAGGTCGGTCTTTCACTCAAATCTCACGACCCTTCTCAGAGAGCCAATGGCTTCCTGACTCTTGCGGGCGGTGTCATTATCACTTTTGCGAAAGAAATCCTTACTCTTATCACAGGCTAAGATAAGAGTTACACAGTTATCGAGGGGTGTGCCAAGTTAAGGTACACCCCTTAATTGTAAGGAGGTGCTTTGAATGAGTGATAACTGGGTAGTTCAAAATCTTGAAAATGCCCTTGAAACTTGGAATGAAAAACTGTCGGAAATATGGACGCTCATCACAACTACACCGCAGAACTTTAAGGGCGGGAACATCTGGAAGGTTATCGTTGACATCAACGGTGCAGTTCAGGCTATCGGGCTTGCCTTGCTTGTATTATTCTTCGTGATAGGTATGGTAAAGACCTGCGGAAGTTTTACAGATGTGAAGAAACCGGAACACGCTTTAAAACTCTTTGTCCGTTTTGCACTGGCGAAAGGTGTTATCACATACGGAATGGAACTTATGCTTGCACTATTTAATATCGTGCAGGGTACGATTTCAACCATTATGAATGCTGCCGGATTTGGAACTCCGGAACAGACGACCTTGCCCGCAGAGATGGTAACGACCATAGAGGATTGCGGATTTTTCGAAAGTATCCCCTTGTGGGCGGTAACGCTTATCGGAGGATTATTTATCACGGTGCTGTCGTTTATTCTGATAATGACGGTGTACGGAAGATTTTTCAAACTGTATATGTACACAGCACTTGCACCGATACCGCTTTCCACATTTGCAGGAGAACCTACACAGAATGTCGGCAAGAGTTTTATCAAGAGCTATTGTGCAGTTCTGCTTGAAGGGGCAGTCATTGTACTTGCTTGTATTATTTTCTCCGTATTTGCTTCATCGCCGCCAGTAGTGAATCCTGATGCAGCAGCAGTTACGCAGGTGTGGGCATATATCGGGGAACTGGTATTTAATATGCTCGTTCTTGTCGGTGCAGTGAAAATGTCTGACCGTATTATCCGAGAGATGATGGGACTTTAAGGAGAGATTTTGAGATGAACCAAAGAGATTGTAAGAAATGTGTTTACTATGGCGGTAAACGGAAAGGCAAAGTCTTTTGCCTGAATGATAAATGCGTGAGGGAGAAAGACCGAAACCGCAGGAAAGGAAACAGATATGGAAGTAAAAATTAACCGAGAAATCAGAAATTATACAGAGTCAATGTTTTTTGGACTGTCGCTCAGACAGTTCATTTTTTCTGTTCTCGCTTGTGGCGTTGCGGTAGGACTGTATTTCTTGCTCAGACCGTATGTTGGCACGGAAACCGTATCGTGGGTGTGCATTTTGGGTGCTGCCCCGTTTGCGGCACTTGGATTTGTGAAGTATAACGGTATGACCGCAGAGAAAGCAATTTATGCGTGGATAAAGTCGGAGTTTTTAATGCCGAAGAAGTTGGTATTTCACTCCACCAATGTTTATTACGAACTGATGAAGCCAAGCATTGAACAGAAACAGAAGGAGGTATTGAAGTCAAATGATTAAGACTCTTACGAACCTGTTTAAGCAGGATAAAGAAAAATTTGTTGTACCGAAAGGGGTGCAGGACGTGATTCCCGTGGCAGCTATCTTTGATGATGGCATTTTCAAAGTGGGAAAGGATAAATATTCAAAGACCTACCGCTTTACGGATATTAACTATGCAGTGGCAAGTCGTGAGGATAAGGAAGCGATGTTCCTTGAATATTCCGAACTTCTGAACTCCCTTGATAGTGGTGCAACGACAAAAATCACAATCAATAACCGTCGGCTCAACAGACTGGATTTTGAGCAGACAATCCTTATTCCGACAACCGGAGATAATTTGGACGAATATCGAGAGGAATATAACAAAATGCTTCTTGATAAGGCAACGGGGGCAAACTCTATTGTTCAGGATAAGTATATTACCATTTCCATCAACAAAAAGAGTGTGGAGGACGCAAGAACTTATTTTGCCCGTGTCGGTGCAGATTTGATTGCTCACTTCGGCAGGCTTGGAAGTAAGTGTGTGGAACTGGAAACAGACGAAAGACTTCGTATTTTCCACGACTTCTATCGTGTGGGAGAAGAAAGCTCTTTCCACTTTGATATTAAGGAAACAAGAAAAAAGGGACACGATTTTAAGGATTATATCTGCCCCGACACAATGGAATTTGAAAAGGACTATTTCAAGATGGGAAACCGTTATGGAAGAGTCCTTTTTCTTCGTGAATATGCGTCCTATATCAAAGACAGTATGGTAGCGGAACTTACGGATATGAACAGAAATCTGATGATGTCCATTGATATTGTTCCCGTTCCAACTGATGAAGCAGTAAAGGAAGCAGAGAACCGTCTGCTTGGTGTGGAAACCAATATCACAAACTGGCAGCGTAGGCAGAATGCCAATAATAACTTCTCTGCCACCGTTCCGTATGATATGGAGCAGCAGAAGAAAGAAATGAAAGAGTTCCTCGATGACCTTACGACCCGTGACCAGAGAATGATGTTCGCTGTTATCACAATGGTTATTACGGCAGACAGTAAGGAACAGCTTGAGAATGATACGGAAGCGTTGCTTACCACAGCAAGAAAACATCTTTGCCAGTTTGCAACACTGAGATTTCAGCAGGTAGATGGACTCAATACGGTAATGCCGTTTGGAACAAGAAAGATTGATGCGTTCAGAACACTTACAACAGAGAGCCTTTCGGTATTTATCCCATTCAGGGTGCAGGATATTTTCCACGAGAACGGTATCTATTACGGTCAGAATGTTATCAGCAAAAATATGATTATCGCAGACCGCAAGCAGCTTTTGAATGGTAACTCCTTTATTCTCGGTGTATCTGGTGGCGGTAAGTCATTTGCGGCAAAGGGAGAAATCATCAATCAGGTGCTTTCTTCAGACGCAGATATTATCATCATCGACCCTGAGCGAGAGTATTCACAGCTTGTCAATGCAATGGACGGAGAGGTAATCAATATTTCTGCTACTTCCGACAATCACATCAATGCAATGGATATGAATAAGGATTACGGCGACGGTGCAAACCCTGTCATTTTGAAATCCGAGTTTATTATGTCCCTTTGTGAACAGCTTATCGGAGGAACAAATCTCGGAGCTAAGCAGAAGTCTATCATTGACCGTTGCACGGCAAGCGTGTATCGCAGTTATCAGCAGAATGACTATCAGGGACATATACCGACCTTGCAGGATTTCAGGGCAGAACTTTTGCAGCAGGACGAACCGGAAGCAAAGGAACTGGCACTTGCTATTGAGCTTTTTACACACGGTTCTCTGAACACCTTTGCAAAGCAGACGAATGTGGATACCAATAATCGCCTTATCTGCTATGACATTCTTGATTTGGGTAAACAGCTTATGCCGATTGGTATGCTTGTTGTCCTTGACTCTATCCTGAACCGTATCACACAGAACCGTGCAAAGGGTAAGAACACCTTTATCTTCATTGATGAGATTTATCTTCTGTTCCAGCACGAATACTCTGCAAACTTCCTCTTTACCTTGTGGAAGCGTGTGAGAAAATACGGTGCATACGCAAGTGGAATCACTCAGAATGTCGATGACCTTTTGCAGAGCCACACAGCGAGAACAATGCTTGCAAACTCAGAGTTTATCATTATGCTGAATCAGGCTTCCACAGACAGGCTTGAGCTTGCAAAACTTCTGAATATTTCTGACCTCCAGATGTCCTATATCACGAATGTGGAAGCAGGACACGGACTTATCAAGGTGGGAAGTTCGCTTGTACCGTTTGCAAACAAATTCCCTAAGAACACGAAACTTTATAAACTGATGACGACCAAGCCGGGCGAAGCGTAAGGAGGGATTTACAATGTCTAAGATTCAATTTCGCAATGCTGCACACAGAGATTTTGTATTGGAAAATCTGGATAAGTGCAAAGTCAACGACTGCTATCACAGAGCATTTTTCTATGTGATGGGTATTTCAGAAGAAACAAGAATGAACATCGGAAAGATGTTTGATTTTAAGAGGGATTGCATCATACCGGAAGGTATGCACGGCGGTTGGCAGACAAGTGGCACAGTCAAGGTCTGCCACCTTGCCTTTAATCTCTGGAATGGATTTACGGAAGAAGGCAGGGAAAATCTCTATACACCGGAGGAACTGTTCTGTTGCGGATATGCTCCGTATTTTATGGAGGGTATCAAGTTGAGGTATCCGGAGTATTGCAGAGATTTGACTCCACCTAAGAGAAATGATATGGAAAGGTAAGAGAAAATGAGCAGAAAAATCTATATTATTATTGCGATGGTGTTTACGGTAGTGTTGTCTGTAAGCACCTTCTTTATTATCCGTAATCACATTGACTCTGCCAAGCAGAATGAAGTCTATGATAACCTTGCGGAGATTGTGGAGGACGAGCCGCCAAAGGAAAATGAGGGCGTGACGTTTTCGGAAGATAAGGACTATCTTGCGGAATATCTTGAACTCTATCGGCAGAATGAGGATATGGTGGGTTGGATAAAGGTTGAGGATACCAATATCAACTATCCGGTCGTGCAGTCTGTAAATGAGCCGAACTTCTACCTGAAGCACAAGTTTGATAAGACCTATTCCGCTTATGGCTGTCCATATGTGCAGGAAAATTGTGATGTGCAGAAACCTTCAGACAACATCATTATATACGGACACCATATGAATGACGGTTCTATGTTTACGGGACTGATGAAGTACAGAAACAAGAGCTTTTGGGAAGGTCATAAGACGATTACCTTTGATACACTGACGGACAGACACCAGTATGAAGTGATTGCAGTCTTTGAGACGGTTGTTTATACAAATAGCTCCGACAGCTTTAAGTATTATGAGTTTACGGATGCAGAAAATGCGGCAGAGTTTGATGCGTATGTTGCTAAGTGCAAGGAACTTTCTTTGTATGATACCGGAGTATCGGCAGAATATGGCGACAAGCTGATTTCTCTTTCTACTTGTGAATATTCAAGAAACAATGGCAGGCTTGTTGTTGTCGCTAAGAGAGTGGATTAAACCCCACTCTCTATTATTTTTCGAGAAAGGAGGAAACCGATGGCTGATATAAAAACAAGAGATACAAGCAAAGGTACAATCAAGACCATAAATAAGGCAGCAGTTGCCACGGAGCGAATGAAGAAAGCCTATGTGATGACGAAAGATAAGGCAGAACATTCCACCAATGCTTCGGAAAATTCCGCAGAGGAATATGCTTCCGATAAAATCGAAGCGGCAACGGATAGGGCTGTTCACGAAACTGCATACCGTGCGGATAAAGTCGGCAGATGGGGTGTGCGTGAAACAAGGCAGAATTATCAGAAAGCCAAAACGGGAATTGAGAATTTCAAGACCAAGCGTGCAGAGAAGCAGCTTCAAAAACAATCGGTCAATCCTGTCGGAAAACAGAGCATCCGAACTCTGGAGCGTACGGAGAAAACAATTAAACAGTCTGCAAGGTCGGCAGGAAATACGACAGTCAAGACCGTATCGAAAGGTGCAACCAATACTGTTCAAAGGTCGGTCAAGACCGCAGAACAAACGGCAAAGACTTCTATTAAGACCACCAAAGAAGCTGCCATTATAGCACAGAAAACAGCAAAAACAACAGCCAAAGCAACACAGAAAGCGGCTCAGACGGCAAAGAAAGCGGCGAAAGCCACAGCAGATACCGTTAAAGCCACAGCGAAAGCTACTGTTGCGACAGTCAAAGCGATTATTGCAGGGACAAAAGCACTTGTAGCAGCAATCGCAGCAGGCGGTTGGATAGCGGTGCTGATTATTATGATTGTCGTGTTGTTTGGTGCTGCCGTAGCAATGTTTGGAGGAGGAAGTGACAGTAATTCCTATACTCCGGTAAGTGCAGAGGTAGAAGCCTATGAACCCATCATACAGAAGTATGCCAAAGAGTACGGCATTCCTGAGTATGTGGAACTTATCAAGGCGGTTATGATGCAGGAAAGCGGTGGCAGAGGACTTGACCCTATGCAGGCAGCAGAGGGAAGTTTCAATACAAGGTATCCGCACGAACCTAATGGAATTAAAGACCCTGAATATTCTATCCAGTGTGGAGTTCAGGAATTGAAAGCGGCTCTTACTTCGGCAGAAGTGGAAAGTCCGATAGATATGGAGCATATCAAACTTGCCTTGCAAGGCTACAACTTTGGTAATGGGTATATTTCTTGGGCAAAAACAAAGTATGGCGGTTATTCTTATGCCAATGCAGTGGAGTTTTCCACTCAGCAGGCACAAAGGCTTGGTTGGGACAGTTATGGAGATACTCAATATCCGGCTCACGTTTTGAGATACTATCCGTATGGGCGAGCCTTTACTGCCGGAGGTAATCAGGCGATTGTTGAGGTTGCCTTGACACAGCTAGGCAATCAGGGCGGACAACCTTACTGGAGCTGGTACGGCTTTAATAGTCGAGTGGAATGGTGTGCCTGCTTCGTATCTTGGTGTGCTGACCAATGCGGGTATATTGAAAGCGGACTTGTTCCGAAATTTGCAGGTTGCGTGGATGGTGCAAACTGGTTTAAGTCAAATGGGAAATGGCAAGACCGCACTTATGAACCAAAGGTAGGAGATATTATCTTCTTTGATTGGGAAGGCGACGGTACAACAGACCACGTTGGTATCGTAGAGAAGTGTGAGAATGGCACAGTTTATACCGTAGAGGGCAACTCAGGCGACGCCTGCAAGCAAAGACAGTACGCAGTCGGAAGCAGCAATATCTATGGATACGGTATTCCGGCATATTAAAAATTCCAGACGGTGTCTGGAAAATCGAAAAGATGGCTGCTCAGTTGAGTAGCCATCGGGTACATTATGAGAAATCGGTTGTTTCTCTGTTATTCAGGAAAATATGGTGTGTGTGATAAGTGAAGCTGAAAAGCATATCGGAATTTTCTTTACTGCCGTCTAAAAAGGAAATATCATCGGCAAGGATAAAAAGAATTGCTAACAGCTTCTTGATATATCCAGTGTAGCAGGCATAATCTACATAGATGTTGGCGATATATCCCTCGGCAAATTCTATCAGGTCAGCGTCAATTTCAAAGCTATTGGATAGTTCGTAAACGGTTTTGATAAATTTATCCTTGTCAGCAATTCGCTCTTTACTTGGAACACTTCTGCGGTTCTTCTGTATGAATTTCAAAAAATCATCAGCTTCCGTAAAGTCAGGAGTGATTGTGTTGCCAGTTCCCAAATCTGTTTTGTAATCCTCAAATTTCTCTTTTTCAAACCGATTACTGAATATTATCTTTTGTTCGTCCATTCCTTTTACCCCTAAGTTTATTCTATGGAGATTGTTTAACTTGGCTCTTGGGTTGTGATTTGTCTTTCGCCATTAACAATCGTGAATTACTACTTTTATAGTATAACATAAAAATAGTTGGGAATCATCACTAATAGTTGGTTTGACTTCCTTTGGGTGCGTGTGATTTGAAATCGACTTAACCTATACTATTAGTTATGGAAACACACTAAGGGAGGTGATGTGATGAAGCTCGATACAATCGGCAAGAATATAAGAAAGTTCCGACTTGCGAGAAAATTACGCCAAGAAGATTTGGCTGAGAAAACAGATTTGACAACAAATTATATTGGTATGGTTGAGCGTGGAGAGAAAATTCCGTCACTCGAAACTTTCATAAAGATAGTAAATGCTTTAGGTGTATCATCGGATATGGTTCTTACAGATGTTCTGGAAACGGGATATACAGTCAAGAACTCAATGCTGAATGAGAAGCTTGAGAAACTTGCTCCTGAAGATAGAAACAGAATTTATGAAGTCATAGATACACTTGTGAAGCAGTCAAAGCAAATACTTCCATAAAACACAGAAGTTCGTCCTAATCGACGAGCTTTCTTTTTTTCGGTATAAAAAATTTCTGCTATCGACAAATTTTTCGGGACTTCGACAGAGAGAATATGCTATAACAACAACTGTCAGTGATAGACACATACTAATAGACATAGGAGGAAGTAGAAGTGAACGACATTTTCAGACAAATAGCAAAAGAAAATGGAACAACCGAAAAAGCAGTAAAAGAGGAAATGCAGTTTGCCATTCGGGAAGCAATGAAAAGTGCTGAACCGGAAGCAATCGCTTTTTGGAAAGCAGTTGCACCGGACGGAAAAGAGCCGCCGATAGAAAAGGTCATAGCAATGATTGCATTGAATGTTAATAATAGAATGTATAATTGAGGTGCTTCGGCATCTCTTTTTTATTATTCTTTAAAAGAGTCGTATTAGGTGTTTGTAAAAAGTGACACCTTAGTGTCTGAAAGGTTACATTTCTGTCTGAAATCTTGAAATGCCTGAAAATTTAATATATAATGTTAAATGGTTAACTGTAACGAAGAAGAATTATAAGATGAAGAGGTGTTACTGATGAAGATATGCTATAACAAACTTCAAAAACTTATGATTGACAATCAAATGAAAAGACAGGATTTAATGCGTGCAGCCGAAATTACATCATACGCTGCAACGAAGATAAATAAGAATGAGCCAGTATCTCTTGAAGTACTGATGAGGATATGTCAGGTGTTTCATTGTGACATTGGAGATATATGCGAAGTTATTTTAGATGAATAAAGAAAAGTGGATTTTACTGGGACGGAATAGGAGCTGTTTATATGTTTAATTATGGAAATGCAAACGAAGCTCAAAAAGAAGCAATAAGTGCCACAGACGGTCTTGTGCTTATCACAGCAGGACCCGGTACAGGTAAAACATTTACACTTGTTAAGAGGGCGGTTTATCTTATTCAAGAATGTGGCATAAAACCTGAACAAATAATGATGGCTACTTTTACGGAAAAGGCAGCTAAAGAACTTAAGGAAAAAATGGGAATGTATGAACCTAGAAAATTTTCTGAGGAAGATATAGCGCTTATGAAGGAATTTATAGGTATATTATCAAAGCATTATTTAACTACATTCTTGAAAATAATAAACACTGTTTCATTTGTATCTGATTTTATACCTAAAAATAGGGATAGATTAACTAAGGCTAAAACTGGACTAGAATATAATAGAGAAGTTGCTAATCTTGATAATATAGCAAATTTAGTAGTTGATGAAAAGTTAAAAGATCGTTGAAAGGACTTGCCAAAGAGTTGAATATCCCTATCATCGCATTGAGTCAGTTGAACCGTGGTGTAGAAAGTCGTGAGGGAATCGACGGCAAGCGCCCTCAGTTGAGCGACTTGCGTGAATCGGGAGCCATCGAGCAGGATGCCGACGTCGTAATGTTTTTGTACCGCGACGATTATTACAATCCGGACACGGAGAAAAAAGGCATCGCAGAAGTCATTATCGCAAAACAGAGAAACGGCCCGATCGGTACGATAGAGCTGGTATGGCTGCCGGATTATACAAAATTTGCCAATTTACAAAAGTAAACAGACGTGCGCACACTGCTTAAGCAGTGCGGCGGTACGTTTTAAAATCAGAACGACGAAAGAGAACAGAAGGCGGAAAAGATTTTATCCGCGTCTGTTCTTTTTTTACAGTTGCTTGTCAAGCAGGGAATGGAGGTTAAGATGACGGCAGAGGGAATGTATACGATTAAAGAAGCGGCAAAAAAGGTTCATGTCGAGGCGCATGCGCTGCGCTACTGGGAGGAAGAGCTGGGGCTTTCAATCAGCAGGAACGATCAGGGCTACCGACAGTACAGCGAGGAGGATATGGAGCTGCTTGAACGGATTCGCCAGTGGAAGGAGAAGGGAATGCAGCTCAAAGCGATCCGCCTGATGCTGTCGGAAAATGGCAGACTTTCCGTTCCGCAGGAAATCGTGCGGGAGGCACAGTCGATGCTGGAGAAGGGGGATGCAGGCGCTGCAGCAGCGCAGCAGGAACACGCACAGTGTGCGTTTACATCAGACAATTCGGATACGCTTCATTCGCAGCATGCGCTCCCAACGGGCGGTGCCGATACGGTGGAGAACATCCTTCTGGATGAACGCAGCAGCAAGGCTGCAAAACTTCAGTATCTTCTGGAAAATCTCGTTTCCCGCGCAGTACAGGAGAGCAATGAGATGGTGTTAAAAGAGCTGGATTACCGGTTTCGGCAGATGGAAGAAAATGCGCAGGAGCGGGAACAGAAGCGGATGGAGCGGGAAGAGGAGCATTATCGGAAGCTGGACGAGCTGCTTTGCCAGAAAGGAAGAAGAAAGGGCAGACGGAGACGGGAGAAGGACGGG
>OGXG01000423.1_pt1 | contig 23701 bp, 24 predicted proteins | sample 1576251 | NCBI WGS metagenome assembly OGXG01 (sample SAMEA3541533, study PRJEB24748) | human gut metagenome | biome: human gut; feature: human-associated habitat; material: faeces | place: China | collected 2012
GGGGAAGAGCTCTTCTGCGAAGTCCCCCGCGCCCGCCATCGCCATCAGGGCGACGCCCATGCGCCAGGGTTCCGTGGCGGCCCTGTCGCCGCCCGGCATCGGCATGGACTCGAGGTGAGAGAGCCTCGTGACCACTTGTCGCACCGTCGATTGCAGCAGCTTCGAACAGGGACGGGTTAATACCCAAAATACCAGACATCATCATAATCATGGTATTACCAAACCACAACCACGTTTGAATAAACATAACGATTGCTCGTGACCACGCCGCACTGTCTTCAAACATGAAGGCATCTTTTCCGGTGGATGTCAACAAGCCGTTTACCAAACACATGTTGGAGTTGGAGAAGAAACGCATGAACAACGCTGCAACAGATACAGCGGTGATGATATTCGGCAGGTACATAACAACCTTAAAGAAGCCCTGACCCGGAATGTGCAGCTTGGAATCTGTGAACCAAACAGCAAGCAACAGGGACAGGAGAATCTGCGGGATGAAGTTACCAACCCAGAGAATCAAAGTATTTCCAAAGTCACGGGCAAATTCTGCATGAATCCGACGTGCGGAACGGTCATCGCCACCGAACAGCAATGTCTGGAAATTCTGCAGACCAACGAAGGTATCCCCTTCGGAACCATTTCCGTATACACTCAAGATAAAGGTGTTGATCAGTGGCCAGATCTGGAAGAAAGCGTATACAAGAAAAAATGGTGCAATGAAAAAATATCCATACTTGGCGTAGCTGATTGATTTAATTCTTCTTTGTGCAGCTGATGCCATAAAACACACCCTCTCAAAAATTAAGTAAAATAGTAAGAATAGATAATCGTAAAGAGATAATGACAAATATATGCCTACGGGATAGAACTATCCCGTAGGCGATTATATTTGATCGTGTCAAATTTGGCTATTCAGCTTATTCAACAGTGATGTCAGAGATAGCAGATGCTACAGTGTCGAGGAATTCGTCGTAGCAAGCCTGTTCGTCTGCCAGATCACCCTTGCAGTAAGCAGTTACAGCATCCTGCAGCTTGGTGTTGATAGTACCGTCATACTGAGTTGCGATACCGTCGAGGTCGATTGCGTCAGCAGAATCGTACAGAACAGCGAACTGATCCTGACCATCCTTGAACAGCGGGTTGCTGTTCTTGCCGCCTTCTACAACTTCCTTCATAACAGACTTGTTGTTAACGAAGTCGCTGTGGCTTTCGCAATATTCCTTCATGGTAGCGTCATCAACAGTCATAGCCTTGATGAACTGACCAGCGAATGTACCGTTGTCGCAGTTCGGGCTTACGCAGATCCAAGAACCGCCCCAGAACCAGCCGGTCGGGCCTTCTGTGATTGCATACTTACCATATGTAGAACCGCTTTCGCCGCCTTCAGCAGATTCCAGCTGACCGCCAGCTGCCAAAGACCAAGACGGGAAGAAGTAACCCATGGTAGCGTCAGCCATTGCACCATCAGACTGACCAATTGCATACCAGTCATCTGTCCACTGATCTACAGTGCCGATGTAACCAGCATCATAGTTGGTCTTAGCCATGTTGATGAAGTCGCCCAGGCAAGCCTTTGCGTTGTCAGCAGTGATCTTACCATCCTGAACCCATGCAGTGCTTCTGTTACCAGCGGAGTAAGCTCTCCAAACGCCGCCCAGGGTATCAGCCATAGCAGTCTTGTTGCCAGATGCATCGTATACTTCCTTAGCAGTTGCCCAGAATGTATCCCAGTCAGCTACCTTAGCCTGCATTTCTTCCGGAGTTTTTACACCCAGGTACTGTTCAGCCAGGTCGGTTCTGTAGCAGTAACCACCTGCTGCTGCCTGCCAAGAAGCACCCTTCAGAACGCCGTTCTGATCGGTACCCATTGCTACGGTGTAGCTGTAAGCATCGCTGTACATATCAGCAGTGATACCAACGCTTTCCAGCGGAGCAGAGTTGTCATCGTTGTTTTCATAAGACAGAACCCAGTCTGCATCGCAGATGTACAGGTCAACGTCAGAACCAGAAGAGAAGTATGTCAGATACTGTTCCATAGCTTCTTGACCGGCAGAACCTACGTTCTGATACTTGATCTTGCCAGCCATGTCCGGATATGCCTTTTCAACAACCGGGATCATAGCGTTCAGGTCAGTGTCAGTCCAGCACAGAACGGTCAGTGCATCACCGGTATCCGGCATAGAAACTGCACCCAGTTCCGTGCTTGCAGTTGCATCGCTGTCAGAATCTTCAGAAGATTCTTCAGCAGCAGATGTTTCTTCGCTGGATTCTTCAGCGGCAGATGTTTCTTCGCTGGACTCTTCAGCTACAGTAGTAGCAGCAGAGCTGGAAGAAGAATCCTTGTCGTCACCGCAGCCTACGAATGCAGTTGCAGTCATAGCCAGAGCAGCCAGCAATGCCAAAGTTCTTGTTAATTTGTTCATTGGAAATTTCCTCCTTAAATATATTACCTTGTTCCGAACAACCAGAACAAGATAAGCAGCAAGGGTCATTTACCGCCTGTCCCCCATGGCAAGGCGTGCATAAAAGCCCCTTTTGATACACTAAATATACAACAATTTTCGGGGATTGTCAATGATAAAAACCATTCTTTCATTTTTTTTAGGGATTTCAAACAAATAAATGTTCACTTTTTTGTATGAGTTCCACAAAAAATAGGAGGCGTTTTCAGAAAAGGTTACAAAACGGTTAAATCATATTTGTGCAGGTTTTTGAGAATCCTCCCATTTTAAGCAAAACTTACATACAAATAGTCCCGAATCGAAAGAAAAAGCCGGTCTGTCATGCCGTCTGCATAGAGCAGTTCATAAATATTCTGAAAATACTGAATCTGTGTCCGCAGCCGAACAATGGCTTCCGCCTGTTCCGGCGTGACGTTCGGCAGCTTTTGAAAATCCTCTGCCGTAGCGGTGTTGATGTCCAGATGGGGAATGGATTCTGAATCCGATGCCGTTTTCTCCTCTGGCATCGTCGGCTCTGATGATTCTGATGGCTGTGTATCCAGTTCGGGTGAAATCGTTTGCAGTTCTCCTATTATAAATAGGTATGGGGCAATTTGGGAATAGATTCCACTTCCGATTCCATTGACTTGCTGTAACTCTTCCAATGTCTGAAATCCGCCGACTGCCTCCCGATAAGAAACAATCCGCTCCGCTAAAATTGCACCAACACCCGGCAGCGTTTCCAGTTCTTCCGCTGTTGCCGCATTCAAATCCAATGGATAAGAAATCTCCGGCTCAGCTTCTTCTGGGAACGCCAATTCTGCTGCATCTGGCTGTACTGGTTCTGTCTGTCTTACTGGAACAGTTGTAGAACCTGCTGATTTTGTAGTGGTTTCTGCTTTTGTAGGCTTGTCCCAGTCAAAAACAGGCTGTCGATTTGCAGTTACAGAATCCGCTTCTGTTTCCAGTGGTTCGGTTTGTAGTGCGGATTCTGCTGACTCTTCCGAAGCAGTTGTAACCCATGTAATCGCCGGAATGGTATCCTGTTCGGCAAAGCTCTGCACGGCTAAAACGACCACTGCCGTTCCCATCATTGCCAAACCCAGCAACGGTTTCCAAAGTTGTTTTCGTTTCATCTTCATGCCCATTTACAAAAAGGGGAAAGACAACGGATGCCGTCTTTCCCCCCTCGTAGTTGTTTTTGATTCCGTTAGATTCTTGCAACGCCGGTGTCTTTTGCAGCCTGTGCAACCGCAGCTGCAACTGCTTCTGCAACACCCTTTTCCAATGCACTCGGAATGATATATTCCGGACAAAGCTTTTCATCTGTTACGAAAGACGCAATTGCCTTTGCAGCAGCAATCTTCATAGCATCGTTGATTTCCTTTGCGTGTACATCCAGTGCACCACGGAAGATGCCCGGGAATGCCAGAACGTTGTTGATCTGGTTCGGGAAGTCACTTCTACCAGTACCAACGCAATATGCACCAGCTGCCAGTGCTTCTTCCGGCATGATTTCCGGTGTCGGATTTGCCATCGGGAACAGAATCGGCTTTTCAGCCATGCTCTTTACCATTTCCGGTGTTACGCAGTTCGGAGCAGAAACGCCGATGAAAACATCTGCACCAACCAGAACATCTGCCAAAGAACCAGCCTTATGACCACTATTTGTAATCTTTGCCATCTGTTCCTTTTCCTTGTTCAGACCTTCTCTGCCTTCATAGATTGCACCCTTCCGGTCGCAGAGAATAACATGATGCGGGTCTAGACCCATTGCAATCAGCAGGCGGATAATCGCAATCCCTGCTGCACCAGCACCGCTGGTGACAACCTTGACATCCTTCAGGTTCTTGCCAGTCAGCTTCAAAGCGTTCATCATGGCTGCCAGTGTTACAACAGCAGTACCATGCTGGTCATCGTGGAAAATCGGAATATCGCAGCATTCCTTCAGCTTTTCTTCAATTTCAAAGCAACGAGGTGCGGAAATATCTTCGAGGTTGATGCCGCCGAAGCTGCCAGCGAGCAGACGAACGGTATTGACAATGTCGTCTACATCCTTGGAACGAATGCACAGCGGAATCGCATCTACATTACCGAACTTCTTGAACAGGGCACACTTTCCTTCCATAACCGGCATACCTGCTTCCGGGCCAATGTCGCCCAGACCCAGAACAGCAGTACCATCGGTCACAACAGCAACGAGGTTGCCTCTTCTGGTCAGCTTATAGCTCAGGTCAACGTCTTTCTGGATTTCCAGACAAGGCTGTGCAACACCCGGGGTATATGCCAAAGACAAATCGTCTGAGGTTTCCAGCGGTGCACGCAGTGCAATTTCAAACTTACCCTGCCAGTCGTAATGCAGCTTCAAAGATTCTTTTGCGTAATCCATTTTGAAAACTTCCCTTCGTTTTACAAATTACATTTGATTCCGGAAATAACCGGTTTTCGCCATCGCACAAAATACGGGCAGCAGCAAAATTGCCGCTGCCCGTATTCACTCTTTTCAAATTATTGCGGTTTCACCCACTGCAATTAGCGTATGAAGAACAGCGTTGATTATTCTGCTTTCATTGCGTCAATTACTTCCCGGAGAGCAGCTGCACTCTTGCGAACAGCTTCTTCTTCTTCCGGCAGCAGCGGCGGTGTGATTTCCCGTTCAATTCCGTTTGCACCAACCACGCAAGGCAGGCTCAGACAAACGTCCTTAACGCCGTAACGGCTGCCGTCCTGCAATGTGGAAACAGTCAGAATCATCTTGGTATCCCGCAAGATTGCTTCTGCAATCTGGCTGACAGACAGTGCGATCGCATAATAGGTTGCACCCTTGCACTTGATAACTTCTGCACCACCAGCACGAACTTCCTGTTCGATTGCATCCTTATCGCCCAGATTGTCAATGTGTGCACAGTAATCATCGAACTTCATACCGTCAATGGAAGACAGCGACCACGGAATCATAGAAGAATCGCCGTGTTCTCCAAATACATAAGCATGAATATTCTTGATGTTCAGGTTTGCGTGATCTGCCAGACATGTCCGCAGACGAGAAGAGTCCAGAACCGTACCAGAACCGAATACGTGCTTCGGATTCAGACCGGAAACCTGAATGGCTTCATAAGTCAAAACGTCAACCGGATTGCTTACAATGATGTAGCAAGCATTCGGTGCATACTTTGTAATTTCCGGCATAACAGATGCCATAATCTTTGCATTGGTCTTGCACAGGTCAATTCTGGTCTGACCCGGCTTTCTTGCGATACCAACGGTGATGACAACCAGATCGGAATTGACTGCATCTGCATAATCGCCGTCCCGTACGTCAACTGCCGGACAAAATGCAGTGCCCTGCATAATATCCATTGCTTCGCCTTTTGCCTTCGGCTTATTGATATCTACCAGCAGCAATTCAGAGCAAAGTCCCTTAATTGCAAGGGTAAATGCGATAGAAGCACCAACATTACCAGCACCAACAACGGTTACTTTTTTTCCCTTTTTCACGAAATCCACTTTTCATATCCTCCTAACACAGAATGATCTTTGATCGCTCAAAACAAAACCGATACACAGCAGTCTCACAGAAATCCCCACTATGTATTGTCTTTCATTATACCATATCCGTTCCGTTTTTGCAAGATGGGAATGAATTTCTTTGTATTTTTGTGATATTTCACAGAATTTCGTAGAATTTCAAAGAAAAAGCGAGCAAAAAGCAACAGAATCGAAGAAAAGTAAAACACCCATCCGTTTGCACAGATGGGTGTTTTAGTAAGGGGATTTTTATGAAAAAAATTTTTAAGAAAGGATACTTATATTATACCCGCAGCAAGGGTGTTTGTCAAGCAATTTTGCCCGACTTTTTTTATTTTACATTTTTCGATAAATGTATTCACATCTGGCAGAAATCCGAGATAGTAAAATGCCCATCCGTTTGCACAGATGGGCATTTTAGTAAGGGGATTTTTATGAAAAAAATTTTAAGAAAGGATACTTATATTATAGGGTGCGGAGGGGAATCTGTCAAGCATTTTTTCTACAATTCACAGATTCTTTACAATTATGTTTCGTCTGCTGACTCCAATACGTGCACATCAACCTTGTGATATGGAATCTCAATGCCATTCTCATCCAGTGCCTGCTTAGTCTGTTCCATCATGTCATAGTAAACCGTCCAGTAATCCGTACTATTGCACCAGACACGCAGCAGCAATTCGATTGCATCGGAACCCTGATTCTTCACAACCACATCTGGGACTGGGTCTTTCAAGGTCAATGGATGTTTGGCAACGGTTTCAAGAATAATCTTCCGAGCCGTTTCCAAATCCGATTCATACGAAATTCCCAAATTGAGTTCTACTCGCCGTGTTTCTTTCTCGGTATAATTGACAATTTTTGCAGCAGTTACTTTTCCGTTTGGAATAAAAGCAACCGTATTATCTGCTGTAACAATTTTTGTATAAAGAATGTCAATCTGTTCCACTTTTCCGGTAGTGCCATCAATCTGAACCGTATCGCCCTGCTTTACAGGTTTCGAAAATAGCAAGATAAAACCACCTGCAAGATTGGAAAGGCTATCTTTCAATGCCAGTGCAACGGCAACTCCGGCGGAGGCAATCACTGCCACAATCGAATCCATTGGCACATTCAAGATAGAAAGCACGATGACTGCTAAAATTGCATATAAAATAATCTGAATCACAGAACGAATGAATCCCACTGCAATGCGGTCAAGGTTCGAACGCTTCAAACCGTGGGAAACAAGCCGCAGCAGATATTTAATCAATGCATAACCAATAAAGGCAAAAATAATTGCCATAATCAGGGATGGAATGGCGTTTTTAATGGGCGTTAGGACGGCATTCAACACCCGGGATGCGTGATGAACTTCTTCGCCCATGCTTTCCACAACATTTTCCAAAGGGGCTGTCTGGGTTTCTGTCAGTGGCGAAGTCGTTTCAAAAGTGGTTGTCAATAATTGCGTAGTCTGCAAAATAAAAACCTCCTGTTTCTTCCTTTGCTATTCAGTATAACGAACTTTTTTTGTTCTGTCAAGGGCGTTTTCGACAGGTTATTTGGCTTCTTTTTGCTGAAATTCGGTTTGCTGCTGTTCATAGAGCTGTTCCACAAACTGTTCTACTCTGCCCTTGTTGCGTTCGGTGAGGTCGGAGAAATATTTCGGGCAGTCGATTTCTTCCGCAACAACTGGCATTCCCTGCGGAAAGTTGGTTCTTCCGGCGATATAATCAATGCTCACCTGATAGAAATCTGCCAGCTGTACCGCAAAATCCAGCGGAACGGTATGCTTGCCCTGTTCATAATTCGTGTAGGTCGTTTTATGCATATACAGCTTTTTACAGAGTGCCTCCTGGGTGAGGTCGCTGTCTTCCCGTAAATCTCGAATTCTTTGGTAATGTTGCATAATTTGGAAAACTCCTTTTTATGATAGTTTCCGAAATTATACCACAAATGCGGACGCAGGCTTGATTTTTTACAACAAATATGGTATTTTATTCTTGTAAAACCATCATTCGTTGTATTTTTGGACGAAAAAAGGAGGATTACTCATGACAAAAACAAACATTCATAAGTGGGTTGCAATCTTAATCAGTTTCCTGATAATTGGAACGCTGTTTTCCATGCTGCCGATAACCAATCTCACCGCATCCGCAATTTCTTGCCAGAAAGATGGATTCGATAAGAGCAGATACACATTAAGTGGAAACATGGCAGAAGATGTTGCCACGATTGCAAAGTCACAAAAAGGAAGAACAGGAGCACAATTTGGATATACAGAGGCATGGTGCGATGAGTTCGTTGCAGACTGTATTGAAAATGCGGGAGCAGATTCTTCTATTGTCGGACACGGCGGAACAGTCGCTGACTTTGAATCTATCATGCGGCAGAAAAAGGGTGCTGTTGAAGTAAGTTCTCCGCAGGTGGGCGATTTGGTATTTTTCACGTATTCGCACGTTGAAATTGTAACAAAAGTGGAAAATGGAACGGTATATTGTGCAGGCGGCAACAACGGCGGAACGGGAAACTATAAAACAAATTATTGTGCCGGAGAAAGAAAGTTGTATGCTACAGCAAGATTGTATTTAAGACCAAATTATAAAAATACAAATGTTGAACCACCAACAAATTTATCCATTCAATCGGATAAAAGCTATTATTCAATGGGAGAAACTATTCAATTTACATTTACCAGTGACTATGCAACTGAATTATATATTCCAATTGATGTAAACGGAAAGAGAAAGTTTTTTATGGATGTGACTGGAAGAACATCTTACTCCTGTACTTTTGATGAAGCAGGTGACTATGGCTTTTATTTAGTAGCAAGAAATCCATATGGAGAAGCATCTACTGTTTATATGCAATTTCAAATTTATGATTCTGCTCCATCAGATTTAGAAATTCATACCAGCAAAAAAGAATATGCACTTGGAGAAAATATTGACTTTAGTTTTACAAGTAAAAATGCAGCAGAGCTATATATTCCAGTAGACGTAAACGGAAAAAGAAAATTTTTTATGGATGTGACTGGAAAAACATCTTATTCCTGCTCTTTTGATGAAGCAGGTGACTATGGCTTTTATTTAGTCGCACGAAATGCATACGGAGAAGCAACCGCCAAATACATGGATTTTAAAATTTATGATACCATTCCTCAAAATCTAACAATAGAAACGGATAAAAAAATTTTTAAACTGGGTGAATCCATAAATTTTAAATTTAGTTGTGACTATGAAACAGAATTATACATTCCAGTTGATGTAAACGGAAAAAGAAAATTTTTCATTGATGTCACCGGAAAAGATTCTTATTCCTGCACCTTTGATGAAGTGGGTGACTATGGCTTTTATTTAGTCGCACGAAATGCATACGGAGAAGCAACTGCCAAATATATGGAGTTTAAGATTATTAGTCCAATCCAAGGTGACCTCAACCAAGACGGCACACTCTCCCTCACTGACCTTATCCCCCTCCAGCAATCCCTTCTCCGTCAAACCACCCTCACCGCTGACCAAGCCCAGCTTGCCGATTACAACGGTGATGGCAGCATCAACGTACTGGATTTAATGCTGCTAAAACGGGCACTGCTTGCCCTTTAATCTCCGCCAGTATTTCCCCAATAAACGGTCTGCCGAGTCTTTCAGCAGACCGTTTTTCTCTGCCCACACCGTTGACAGAATCCACGGAAACTGTTATAATATTGTTACAAGTACAAGCTTCATTTTTTTGCATTCTGCACAATTTTGTACGTTTTTTAGGAGGTTTCCGTATGCGTCAACAACCACTTCCCTACCGCATTGCCCTCGGCGGAACGCTCGCTTCGTTCTGTCTGCTGTTTCTGTTTATTACCGGCGTTCTGCCGATGTTTTATCTCATTATGCCGATGTTGTGCAGCCTGCTCATCCTGATTATGGCGGAAACAACATCTCCTTACTGGGCATTTATCATGTATCTGGCAGTCGGTGTGCTCTCGCTGTTTATCACGCCGAATAAAGATGCAAGCCTGATTTTTATTCTCTTTTTCGGGCATTATCCCCTGCTTCGCCCTTATCTCAGCCGGATTCGTCCGGGTATTCTCCGGATTCTGATAAAGCTGCTGATTTTTAATCTCTGTATCGGCTGTTATTTCGGGCTGGTCATTTTCCTGTTCGGAATGGCGGAATTTCTGGATAATCTGGGCGAGTTCGGAAAATATGGGGCATATATTTTAGCTGGTTGCTTGAATGTTATGTTCCTGAGTTATGATTTCTCTCTGGTAACTGGCATGGAATTTTATCGGGTGAAAGTATTGCCGAAACTGCACTTGCAAGTATAAATTCCACTGCTTCTGCAAACGATAAACTATCATAGAATAGGAGGTTTCCACATGGAACAGATTGCTTTTTTTGATACCAAACCTTACGACCGCACTTGGTTCGACCAGCTCAACCACCGCTTCCGCATCCGCTATTTTGAACACAAACTCACCCCCGACAGCGTTTCTCTTGCACAGGGATGCAGTGCTGTGATTCCATTCGTAAACGATAACCTAAGTGCACCTGTCATCGAAGACCTCTATCGGTTCGGAGTCAAGGTGATTGCGTTGCGTTGTGCTGGATATAACAATGTTGACCGCAACGCTGCTCATGGAAAGATGCCAATTCTGCGTGTGCCGGGCTATTCTCCGTATGCAGTTGCAGAACACACGATGGGGCTGCTGCTCTGCCTGAATCGCAAAATTCACAAGGCATACAACCGCACTCGAGATTTTAACTTTACGCTGAACGGTTTAACCGGATTCGATTTGCACGGGAAAACAGTCGGCGTCATCGGAACGGGGCGAATCGGGCAGATTTTCATGAATATCTGCAAGGGCTTCGGGATGGAAGTGCTGGCATATGACCCCTACCCAGCAAACGACCCCTCTATTCACTATGTAGACCTGCATACGCTGTTCCAGCAGAGCGATATTCTCTCGTTACACTGCCCACTGACAGAACAATCCAAGCACCTCATCAACAAAGACACCATTGCTGACATGAAGGACGGCGTTGTTCTTCTGAATACGTCCAGAGGGATGCTGATTGAAAGTGAAGCTTTGCTCTCTGCCCTGCAAAGCGGAAAAATTGCAGCGGCTGGGCTGGATGTCTATGAGGAAGAAACTGCTTTTTTCTTCGAGGATTTCTCTGAGAATATCCACCGTGACCAAGTATTATCGTTACTGCTGTCTATGCCAAATGTACTGCTGACTTCGCATCAGGCATTTTTGACCAATGAGGCATTGAAGAACATCGCAGAAGTTACCCTGCAAAATCTAGCAGACTTCTTTGATGGAAAACCGTTGCAAAATGAAGTAAAAACAGGACAGCTTTAAAAATTGCTTTTCCTGAGAATATCCACCGTGACCAAGTATGATCATTGCTGCTGTCTATGCCGAATGTACTGCTGACTTCGCATCCGGCGTTTTTGACCAACGAGGCATTGAAAAATATTGCAAAAGTTACCCTGCAAAATTTAGCAGACTTCTTTGATGGAAAATCGCTGCAAAATGAAGTAAAAACGGGGCAGCTTTAAAGATTGCTTTCCACGTGACCAAGCATTATTCTTACTATTGTCCATACCAAACAAATTACTGACCCTTGTATCAGGCATTTTTGACCAACGAGGCATTGAAAAACATTGCAGAAGTTACCCTGCAAAATGGAACAGATTTCTTTGATGGAAAACCGTTGCAAAATGAAGTAAAAACGAGACAGCTTTAAAAGTTGCCCTTAACCCATAAGAAAGGATTGGTTCGATGTTACCAGAACTTGTAAAGCAAAAAATAGAAGAAAACAAATCCGCCATGCTGGATACCCTGCAAACGCTGATTGGTATTCCCAGTGTTGCCACAGCTGAACCAGAAAACGGAACACCTTATGGCACAAATTGTGCCAAGGCACTGGACTTTATGCTGCAAACTGCGGAATCATTCGGGCTGCACACAACCAATTTTGACTACCATGTTGGCGTTGCTGACACCAGCACGGACACTGCCCCGCATCTAGGCATTTTAGCCCATCTGGATGTTGTCCCTATCATGGAAGAAAACTGGCATACACCGCCATTTACTGCCACCATACAGAACGACTGTATTTATGGAAGAGGTGCAATTGACGACAAAGGTCCTGCAGTTGCGGCTCTCTATGCAATCAAGGCAATTGCAGATGCTGGAATCCAGCTGAAAAAGCCGGTTCGGCTGCTGCTCGGCTGCAATGAAGAAAATGGCTCTACTGACTTGGAATATTACAACCAAAAAGATACCATGCCGCCGCTGGTCTTTACGCCAGACGGCAGCTATCCGCTGATTTCCATTGAAAAAGGCATGATGCGAATCCAGTTTGAAGCACCAGCCACCAAAGATTCTATTTTACTGCTGAAAGCTGGCACTGCTCCCAATGCCGTTCCGGCACAGGCTGTTTGTGTTCTGCCTGCCTTGTATCATAAGTTGCTACCGGAGAACTGCAACATCATCGCCAACAGCGATTTTGTAAAGCTGACTTGGAATGGGCAAGCTGCACACGCTTCAACACCGGAAACTGGCAACAACGCCATTACAGGGCTGCTGGAGCTGCTCGCCAAACTGCCAGATTTCCCGATGTGCAAGGCACTGTCTACTTGTTTTCCACATGGCTGCACAGACGGCAGCAATCTGGGAATTGCCTGCGAAGATGCGGAATCTGGTGCATTGACCTGCATTTGCAGCCAACTGGAGATTCAGGGCGATAAATGGGTTGGTATGATAGATATTCGTTACCCAATCAGCACTACCAAAGAAGCCATCTTCCAGCAGGTACAGAAACGCTTACAGGAAGCCAACTGTTCCTGCAAAGTTATCATTCAGAATGACCCCCATGTTGTTCCAAAGGAAAGTCCATTTGTGCAGACCCTGCTCCGCATTTATGAAGAAGAAACCGGAGAAAAGGGTGAATGCATTGCCATTGGTGGCGGTACTTATGTCCATGATATTCCGGGTGGCGTTGCGTTCGGAGCAGAGTTTCCGAACTGGGACTATCACATGCATGGTGATGATGAATTTGTTCCGATTGAACACCTGATGAAAGATGTTCGGATGATGGCAGCTGCAATTCTGGAACTCTGCGGATGAAGTGGCGACACTGGAAAAAATGGGCACTGGTTGGCGGAATCATTCTGATTGGATGTTCTGCCCGTTTCCTCTCTATTTCTCAAATTGAAAAAAATAGCATCATTACCATTTCTGATTCTGATGTGTTTCAACAATGGGAAATTCGGGCTGCCATTCAACAAACAGCCGCAGATTTCACCATCTGGCATCCGCTCTCTCCACAAATCCATGCAACTGCTCAAACATTTTCTTATGAGGAATCCCTCTGCCAGACCGAATGGGAATGCAACAATTACGGCTGTAAACGGGAAAATTTCATCGTGATTTCCTGCACCTTTCTAACCGATGAAACTGCTAGTCACACGGTGCTAGATATGCAGGACAATACGGTCTACTCGCAAACATGGATTTTTACTAGGAAAGCAAAATTTTTGCCGTGGGTGCTGCAATCGCGGGGAGAAGGATAATAAAATCAATACAAAAGGCTGCCGTATGCAATCATCATACGACAGCCTTTTGTTATCTTTTCATCTCAGAACGTGCTTACTTGCTTTCTGCACCAATCCGAACCGCTTTCATATTTGCTTCAATCAAATGTGCACGCTTCGGCGGAATGCACTTTTCCATTGCCTTTTGTACGGTATCCAAATCAAACAGCTTGGTTTCTGCCAGCATTCTGCCCAGCAGAATCATGTTTGCAGAACCATTCAAACCGTTTTCGGTTGCCATATCAGTTGCCGGCAGAGAAATCGTTTTCACGTCATCCCGTACGGCTTCTTCCTCTACCACAGAGTTATCCAGCAGAATCAAGCCGTTCGGCTGCACTGCATGGACAAACTTGGCATAAGACGGGCCATTCATGGCAATCAGACAATTCGGAGCAGTTACCAGCGGCGAACCAATCGGTTCATCGGAAATACAGACGGAACAGTTTGCCGTTCCGCCACGCATTTCCGGACCATAAGACGGCAGCCACGACAGTTCTTTTCCTGCCATCAGTCCGCAGTATGCCAGAATTTTTCCGGCGAACAAAATGCCCTGTCCACCAAAACCAGCTAAAATAAATTCGGTTGTCATGCCTGTTCATCCTCCCCTGCTGCACCATCTTTATATACGCCCAGCGGATAATAATGGCTCATCTTATCCTTGACGAACTGCATTGCCTCCTGCGGTGCCATACCCCAGTTGGTCGGGCAAGTGGACAGAACTTCGATAATTGAAAGTCCCTTTTCTGCCTTTTCGTTTTCAAATGCCTTGCGGATTGCCTTCTTAGCCTCCCGAATGTGCGGAACGCTGTCTACAGCAACACGCTGTGCCAATGCAACACCCGTCAAGGTGGACATCATTTCACAAACCCGAATTGGGTAACCAGCATACTTCGGATCTCTACCATATGGGGTTGTCTGAGTAACCTGTCCCGGCATGGTAGTCGGTGCCATCTGACCGCCAGTCATCCCATAAGTCGTGTTGTTGATAAAAATAATGACCAGATTTTCTCCACGTGTTCCGCTGTGTACAGTTTCTGCTGTACCAATTGCGGCAAGGTCACCGTCGCCCTGATAAGTAAAAACCATCTTGTCCGGATTGGAACGCTTCACACCGGTTGCAACTGCCGGAGCTCTGCCGTGCGGTGCTTCGATGACATCACATCCAAAATAATCATAGGACATAACGGAACATCCAACCGGTACAACCCCGATGGTGTTTCCCTCAATGCCCATTTCATCCAATACTTCGCAGACCAGACGATGCACAATCCCGTGCCCACAGCCCGGGCAGAAATGCATCGGCACGTCCAGCAATGCTTTCGGCCGTTCAAATACCACTGCCATTATTCTGCACCTCCTGCAAGCTTTTTCAATTCAGCCAGAACTTCGCCTGGTGTCGGAATGACACCGCCGGTTCTGCCAAAGAACGAAACCGGAATGCGGCATTCTGTTGCCAACCGTACATCATCTACCATCTGACCCATTGACATTTCTACATCAAGAATGTGGGTTGCAGACTTTGTTGCTGCCTGCAATTCCTTCTTCGGGAATGGCCACAGGGTAATCGGACGGAACAGACCAGCCTTAATGCCAGCTTTTCTTGCCGTATTCACCGCAGACTTTGCAACTCTTGCAGAAGCACCATAGGCGGTTACTACAATTTCTGCATCGTCGCACAGATAGGATTCTGCACGGGTTTCCTTTTCTTCTACAATTGCATACCGCTTGAACCGTTCCTTGACCTTTGCTTCCAGTTCTGCCGGGTCGAGGTACAGGGAGTTAATGATGTGGTGTGCACGCTTGTTCTGGTGTCCATTGGTTGCCCAGTCGGACTTGTCCGGCAGTGTTTCCAGCGGTTCTGGGAAGGTTACTGGTTCCATCATCTGTCCCAACAGACCATCTGCCAGAATCATTGCTGGCATCCGGTATTCATCGGCTTTGTCGAATGCCAATGTAACCATATCGACCATTTCCTGTACGGAGGACGGTGCAAATACGAAAATATGGAAGTCACCATGTCCCATTGCGTGGGTTGCCTGATAATAGTCAGACTGTGCCGGCTGAATCGAACCCAGACCCGGACCACCACGCTGCACGTTGATAATAACGCCCGGCAGGTCAGAACCTGCCATATAGGAAATGCCCTCTGCCTTCAGGGAAATCCCCGGAGAAGAAGAAGAGGTCATTGCTCGTACGCCAGTTGAGGTTGCCCCCAAAACCATGTTGATGGCAGCAATTTCAGATTCTGCCTGTAAAAATACACCGCCTGCTTTCTGCATCTTCTTTGCCATATAAGCAGAAAGTTCTGTCTGCGGCGTAATCGGATACCCAAAGAAACATTTACAACCTGCCCGAATCGCAGCTTCTGCAAGTGCTTCGTTGCCTTTCATAAGACTTCTTTCCACGTTGTTACGCCTTCTTTCTATTTTTCAATCTGAATTGCACAGTCCGGACACATCATTGCACACATTGCACAGCTGATACACGCATCCTGATCGGTGCAGACCGCAGTGAAGTAGCCTTTTTCGTTCCGCTTTTCTGTTTGCAGTTTTACCAGCTTCTTTGGACAGACACTGACACACAGTCCGCAGCCCTTACAGCGGTCAAACCGCACTTTCATTTTTTCCATTGCTCTTTCCCTCCTTCCGCCGAATCGTCCGTCAGTAGGATTTAGAATGCAGCATCCTGCTCCCAGACGGGCTTGACATAGACTTGTACCGGAAAACCGTTTTCCACCTGTACGGGCAAATCTTCCCGATAAGTGGTACAAATCAGCGGTAGACCGGCTGCTTCTGCAATGGTTTTTGCATAGGGAACAGCCTCTAAAATCAATTCCGCTGTGGTTTCGCTGCCGAGGTTGGAATTGTTGACAATACCAGTCGGCTGCAAGCGGGCTGCCTGCTGCACTTCATAGAGCAGCGTCAAAGCCTCCTGCGGCTGAGCGGTCAGGTAGCGGTAGCGGTTCACCACATACCACATGTCCAATTCCGCCTGATAGGAACGCAGCATTTCGGCGTATCGACCCAGTGCAGTTGCACCGGCATCATCGCCGCCCACGTCAATAATCAGGCATTCTTCCTCATATGCCAACCGGGCAAGGTCAAAGGAAATCGCCGGAATATCCAGACTGGTATTGGCATAGAGCGTTTTCTCCAGATGAATGCCGTTCTGTTCAAACAGTTCCGCAAAATCTGCTGTCCGAAAATAAGGGTTGACAATATCCAAATCGACGACTGTCACCTTTTTCCCTTCCGCAGCCTGCCGCAGTGCCAAATTAACCGCAAAATTGGTTTTTCCCGAACCATAATGTCCGGTAATCAATGTGATTCTTTTCATGGAATGACTCCTTTTTTCCGTTCTGCATCGGTGTTGACATACAATGATATTATAACACCATTTCTCGAAAAATGCAACTGTCTAATTTCGGAAATAGCACAAAAATGCACGGAACTCTGAACCGAATCCCGTGCACGATTTTCTTATTTTTGAAACGATATAAATTACAGCATACCAGCTGCTTTTCCTGCATAATATGTCAAGATTTCCACTGCATCAGCAGTATCTATGTTTCCATCCTTGTTGACATCTGCCAGCTGCAACGCTGCTTCCTGGTCATCGAAATGAGAGAAGCTTGCTGGTGCATTCACAGCTTTATTGGCATAATAAGTCAAGAGTTCCACCGCATCCGATACACCAACTGTCCCATCTCCGTCTAAATCGCTGTTGACAGCAAGATAGTGGTTCGGGAATTCTTCAAAAGCCGGTGTTCCCTTTTGATTTGCAGATTCTAATGTAATTAGATAAGGTATATATGTATATGCAATATTCTCTTTTTTCAACAATGCATTCAACATCGCAAAAGCAGTCTTATAGGGATCTCCATCCGGAATCGTAACCTTTAACTCATACAAATCGCTTTCAAGTTTTGTAGCAATCAAATCATCCTCTTGTTTGGTAGCACTTGTTACGGTATACGGCAAATCCGCACACTGTTCCACGCCAAATTCTGTTCCCTTTGGAACATACACCTGAATGGTAAGCACATCAAAAACTTCAAAAAAGGCATCGGATGTATACGAACAATCAATGCTATAAACAGATTTTACACCTGGCAACCGATATAATTTTTCTCCATCAGAAGCAAGATTGGAACCCGAAATAATATAAGTTGTATTTTCATTCCAGTCTGTTGGAAAATTGATCTCAACTACGGATGTCCACCACCACAAACGAACGCTTTCAAAATCAAAGTCTTTTGCAGAAGTTGCTGACAAGGCAGGATTAACTTCTGTCAATGTCGTTGCATCTGGAGCTGTATTTTCATCTTCCATCACAACAGCAAGATATCCTGTACCCGTATTTCCGTTATAATGCGTTCCTTTTTCAGTATCCGCAATTGTAACACTGGTAATACCGCCCCAATCAAAGATTAAAGGTATTGTGATACTATGATCATCCGAAGAAATCACATCTACTTTACTCCAAGCAAACGCTGGAACAGACAGCATACTGCTTGCTAAAACCGCAGCCATTGCAGCTGCAACGAAACCTTTCTTTTTCATAAAAATCATCCTTTCTCCTTTTTATTTCTTTTATAGAAATCAATTAGATTTCTATTTATAGTATACCATATTACCCCCCTGTATGTCAAGGTATTGTATATAGTGAATATGAATCAAATTTTCAACAATTTTTTATTGAAAATAGACAAAGAGGACAACATTTTACTGCTGTCCTCTGTATCCTGCTATCATTTTCTTGTTAAGAATTGGATTCTGTCGCTGCCTGTTCTGCCTGTTCCATCCGGATTGCCTTCATGACAATCGCACATTCCAGCCGCTTCTTTTCAATTTCGCAAGAGAGCTTATGTGCTTTCCGAATATCGCCGGCATACTGATAGTTGTTGGCATTGCAGCCACCGCTGCAATAGAATCTTGCCCAGCATTCCCGACAATCTGGCTTGGTGTAAATATGTGCCTTTGCAAAGTTTGCCTTCTTGGACTGGTCGAATGTTCCCTCTTCAAGGTTGCCCATCTTCCATTCTTCCATTCCAACGAACTGATGGCACGGATAAATGTCACCGTCCGGTGTAATCGCAACGTATTCATTGCCGCAACCGCAGCCACGCAGACGCTTGATGGCACAAGGACCTTGATCCAAATCCAACATGAAGTGGAAGAAATTGAACTTCTTTCCGGTCTTTTCGTAGTCCAGAATCTTCTTCATCAATACTTCGTATTCCTTGAAGATTGCCGGCAGATCTGCTTCTGTGATTGCATATGGGTCATTTTCATCTGCCATAACCGGTTCTACAGAAATCTGGTCAAATCCATGTTCCAGCAGGTCAAATACATCGTTGGAGAAGTCCAGATTGTACTTGGTATAAGTACCACGCACATAGTATTCCTTATCACCACGCTGTGCAACCAGACGCTGATACTTTGGCAGGATAATATCATAGCTGCCCTTGCCGTCTACTCGCTTCCGCATCCGGTCATTGACTGCCTTTCTGCCGTCAATAGAGAGTACAACATTGGACATTTCCTTGTTGATGAAATCAATGTTGTCATCGTTCAGCAGCATACCGTTTGTGGTAATGGTGAATCGGAAATGTTTCCCGTATTCCTGTTCCTTGCTTCTTGCATAAGCAACGACTTGCTTTACCACTTCAAAATTCATCAGCGGTTCACCGCCGAAGAAGTCCAGTTCCAGATTCTTCCGGTTTGCAGAATGCTTCAGCAGGAAATCAATTGCCTGCTTTCCGGTTTCCAACGGCATCAGCTTTCTGCCCTCGCCAAAGTCGCCCGTAGAAGCAAAACAATATTCACAACGCAGGTTGCAGTCATGGGCAATATGCAGACACATTGCCTTAATCGGAGAAGCAACGGAACAATCTGCATACTTTTCATAATCATCTTCCGAGAAGAGAATTTGTTCGTTGTATGCCTCTAATACTTCATCATAGCAGGAAAGAATGTCGGCTTCCTGATAAAAAGCAGACAGCTTTTCTACAACTTCCGGCGGACAGACATCCGAAAATGGCGGTGCAACATTATCCAGCATATCATAGGTCAAATCATCGACCAGATGCACGCCACCGCTGTTGACATCCAACACGACATTATAGCCATGTAATTTATACTTATGAATCATAATTTCACTCTTTCTATTTTGCAATTCTTGCAGATTCTTTCTGGATACAGCAAGGCTGCATCGACTGTTTTTTGTCCTGTACGGCAAAATCCGTACACCGAATCCGGTGTACGGATTTATCTCGAACGAATCAAAATCGTTTGCTTACCGTTCGCACTTCTGGTTTGCAACGGTGCAAGAAGTCTTGCAGGCAGACTGGCAAGAAGCCTGACACTGACCGCAGCCGCCCTTAGCAGCAGATTCCTTCAGATTTGCCTTATTGATGGTCTTGATGTGCTTCATAACAAAAATCCTCCCTATCAAACATACTTACAGTTCTGCACTTGCTTTTCGCCTTAGAAACTGCATGAAATCCTTGGGACGATATCGTCCTAAGGGGATATGAACTATTATAACATAATCCCCCTTTGTTTTCAATAGCCTTTGCCGATTCGCAAAAAAATTTTACATATTGCACAATTGCACACAAGTTCTTTTGGTTACTTTCCTGCCAATTTTTCAGCAGCGTGGCACACGGCATTTGGTATTCACGCCGACCACCCCGCCGATACAGCTGCACAGAACCATAAAAATCAGCTTGGAAAATGTTCCGGCAACCGCAAAACTTTGCAGCAGCAACAAGCCAATCAAAAACGTGACCAAATACATGGCGATGCCACAGGCAAGCCCAATCAGCAACCCTTTGCAGCGTCTGCGTTTTGCAGCAACAAAACCAGCGGTAAAACTGCCGGAACAGAGGGAAACACAACCCATTGCGGCAACTAGTTCTTCCGAAGCATCAATATTACTAATCAACAGGGAAAACAACAGCAACAGCAGCAACACCACTGCCAGCCCTGCAAGTACCGCAAGCACTGTGCTCCAGACAGGGGACTGCCAGCAGGTTCGCCGGACAGGGCGTTTTTTACAGGGTGGCGGTGGCGGACAGGATGAACAGCGTTTTGGATGCATTGCAATCATGCCCCTCTCTCATCGGTGGAATTCCTGATGGATATGTATGCATGAGGGTGGGAAATTATGCGTGGAAACGATGGTTTCTACTTAATCCTGTAAATTTTACGCTCCTCGTCCTTGACAATCACCATTTCTTCTGTGATTTGTTGAACTCGTTTCAACTGTTCAATCTGCTTTCTCAAAAATTGCTGCTGTATCCCCGTCAATGCGGTATTCCCCAAAAATAATTCTACATTTTCGATTACATCGCAAACCGTACAGAACAATTGAAAATAGGGTTTTTCATACGATTCCACCAGCATCCCCTCCTTTTCTCTTATTATAAAACAAATTGTTTTATTTGTCAATTTCCGCTCGGATTTTGTCGTATAATAACAGAAAAATGGAGGTGGATGATGCGATACCAACGAATCCGAGATTTGCGGGAAGACCATGATTTGTATCAAAAAGACCTTGCGGATTATCTGCACTGTTCGCAAGTTGCATATTCTCATTATGAACTGGGAAAACGAGATATTCCCACCAGTATCCTCATCCAGCTGGCAAACTTCTATCATACCAGCATTGATTACCTGCTGAATCAGACTGATGAAAAACAACCTTACCCTAAAAAATAAATCAAAAACAAAAAGGCGGCTCACCCTTTCGGTCAGCCGCCTTTTGCGTTTTAAAAAGTTAAAAATACCATAAACCATTAAAAATCAGTGCATGTGTTACAGATGGGTTCTTTTCTTCCAAACATTTTTTTGCAGCTTCCTTCTCGTTTAATCCCTCACGGTCTGCGGTAACATCATAAAAATAAAAAGAAACATGCATTCCATCAATATTATTATAACTCACCACCGGAAAATTCCCATCACTTAATGCAAGTCCATAGCTATCTGGCTTTCCCAACGCAGAAACCAATTCGGAATAAGACATTCCTACCCGTGTAGAATCTGTAATTTCTCCAGAATAAACACCAAGCTCTCTCGGATATTCCCCTGGATAATCAATGATATATCCTGGGAACATGAAAGACTTTACACCATATCCACCAGATTCTGACCATTGTCCAACTTCTGTATAATCTCCATTCACACCAGCAATGAAATTACTTCGGCTTATGAACATCAAATCCCATGCATTATATCCATCCAACGAAGAAACCCACTTATCCGGATTTTTTAAATATATTGTTTCCATATACTTATTATAATTTTTCAAGTAATTGGAATACCGATTCGCCAGATTTCGTTCATCCGAATCTAAAATTTCAATATTTTCAAAATAGTTCCGTGCTTCTTCCAATGTCACTGGATTTCCGGAAATGGTAAATTCTGTACTGGTGTTTAATTCTATTTGCTTTGGATATGCATTCTTTGTATTAAGTGTATAATAAGATGCCACCTGTTTTCCATCATAACGAGTTAAACTCGAACCTTCTCCATCCCAGTATAATGAAAAATATTCCATATTTACAAGGTATTTTTTACCAATATTCTTATCATAAACAAGTGCTCTGTATTCTGGTTTATTATAATATCCTGACCGTCCATCATAAGTATTTACCGAACCATCTTGCTCATAAACATTATAGAAATAACTGTGGTCATATTGTCCATCTACTTTATACTTAGCGATTGTTTCTTTTTCTCCATCATCATCGATATCAAGAAACGATACATTCACTAAATTTCCAGTTCCTGTTTTATTTGTGTACGACACTGTTTCTGGACAACGCTGGGGCATGGAAATACCAAGGCTCTCCCAGGATGGCGACAAACCAGCTGCCGTTTTTGCATAATAAGTCAACACATAAACTGCATCTTCCACCGTGATTTGGACATCATAATTGACATCTGCAACAAATCTTTTCCGCTCTGTTACAGAGGACGATTGTCCGGCAGCACTTTTTGCATATATCGTCAAAATTTCTACCGCATCCGAAACAGAAACTTCCTGGTCTTCATTCATATCACCCATTTCATCCATACTAACAGCATCTGCTTTCACAGGATGATAAAGCGGTACAGAAACAAATGTACAAGCAAATAGAACTGCTAATCCCTTTTTCAAAAACTTCATATACATCCTCCTTTTGACGAAAAAAGCGGCTCACCAATTTCTGATTTGCCGCCTTTTCCTTCATGTACGAAAAAAATCCTTAATCCTTTAGAACGCCGTCTTCGTCGTCCTTCTTCTTTTTCTTGGATTCTTTCTTTGCCTTGGCTTCTTCTGCCGCAGCAGCCTTTGCCCGTTCGTTGTCTTCCTTAACGCTAATGTTTTCCTGAATTGCCCAGGTCTTAATCCGCATCTTGTGACGGTCGCCACCCGTTTCAATCTGAATGGTATCGTCTTCCACACGGGTTACCAGACCAACAATTCCGCCGATAGTAACGATCTCATCGCCAACCCGTACGGCACGCTGCATCGCCTGCTGTTCCTTTTCCTTCTTCTTCTGCGGACGAATCAGGATAAAATACATGACCGCAAACAGCAATACCATCATAATCAGAGAGCCAACCATTCCACCGCTTCCAGTGGCAGAGGAACTGCTGCTACCGCTGGATGCAGCGGCAGGCATCATGCTCAAAGCTCCCGTCAATGCTGCTACACTGACTGCCAATCCGTATTTTGCCATTCTTTTTCTCATGCTGTGTTCCTTTCCGGCTTACGCCTTCGCTTTGATATATTCGTCAATGGACGCTGCTGCTTTTTTACCAGCTCCCATTGCCAGAATCACCGTTGCTGCACCGGTCACTGCGTCACCGCCTGCATATACACCATCCTTAGTGGTCTGCATGGTATCTTCGTTGACAATCAGACAGCCCCGCTTGTTGGCTTCCAATCCAGCTGTGGTTGTCCGAATCAGCGGATTCGGAGAAGTACCAATGGACATGATAACGGTATCTACGTCGATGGTGTAATCAGAACCTTCTACCTCTACTGGTCTGCGGCGTCCGGAAGCATCTGGCTCGCCCAGTTCCATCTTACGTACTACCATGCCGGTTACCCAGTCATTTTCATCTGTTAAAATTTCTACTGGATTGGTCAGAAGATCAAAG
>OGXG01000432.1_pt1 | contig 23400 bp, 25 predicted proteins | sample 1576251 | NCBI WGS metagenome assembly OGXG01 (sample SAMEA3541533, study PRJEB24748) | human gut metagenome | biome: human gut; feature: human-associated habitat; material: faeces | place: China | collected 2012
TTTTGTCAGTGTGCCGGGCATGGTGATGAGAACGGATATGACCTACCTTCAGATGCAGCCTCATCAAAACTGCCGTCCTCAATAACAACCCTGTCACCGTATTCAACAAAAAGGACAGCCATACCCGTATCCTGACAAAGCGGAACTTCTTCACGAGCCGCAATTTTATCGTTTTCGATAATCTGTGAAAGTACACTTTTGCCTACAGGCGAGCTTTCGTTATCCCTTGCGGTTTCAAGGGCACACATAATGTCTTTGCCGATAAAATAGTTGCAGTCGGTAAACAGCTTTTTAACCGTATCGCATACCGTCTGCGCCTTGATTTTTCTTATTTCCATATCCGAACTCCTCAAAGTGATTTTAATTATATTATAAATCTTTTTTATCTGTATTTCAATAAGCAATAAAATGTGATATAATCAGTTTATTATAACATTTATGAATGTCACAATCGAATCGGTAGCGGCAATCAGTGATTGCCACTTGTTTTGGTTGCAAAACCAAAACAAATGAGCAACAATTGCGTTGTTGTACCGCAGTAGATAATAAATTAAAATAAAATGTTTATACTGTCGAACCGATTTTACAATCGGTTCGATTGGCGAACACTGTTCGCCGCTACAAATGAACATAAAACATTCATTTCACCAACAAAATTGAAAATTAACATAATTTTATCACATTCGGATGATAGAGTAACAGTTGGAATACACTGCGTCTTAACCGACGCTTATAATTTTAATAAAAGGGGCGTACAAAAATGAGCAGGATACTTGTTGTTGACGATGAGGCAAGAATCAGACAGATTATCAGAAAATATGCCGAATTTGAGGGCTTTGAGGTTGAAGAAGCCGTTGACGGTATGCAGGCAATTGAAATTTGCCGTAAAGAGGACTTTGACCTTATCATAATGGATGTTATGATGCCTGAGCTTGACGGCTTTTCCGCTTGCAGGGAAATTAGAAAATTCAAGAAAACACCTATCATTATGCTTTCGGCAAGAGGCGAGGAGTACGATAAAATTCACGGTTTTGAGCTTGGCAGTGACGACTATGTTGTTAAGCCGTTCTCGCCAAAGGAGCTTATGATGCGTGTTAATGCCGTAATCAAGCGTTCACAAGGCGCTCAGAACGAAGAGAATGTGAAGAAGGATGTATTTACATACGAAGGTCTTTCGGTTGATTTCTCAGCCAGAATCGTTACAATTGACGGCAAAAGAATTGAGATGACGCCAAAGGAATACGAACTCTTTTTCTATATGGTAAAGAACAAAGGACTTGCACTCACCCGTGAAAAGCTTATAAGCGAGGTCTGGGGCTACGACTTCTTCGGTGACGAAAGAACACTTGACACACACATTAAGCTTCTCAGAAAGAGCCTTGGCGAATACAGCAGATGCATTGTAACGCTTCGAGGGGTGGGTTACCGTTTTGAAACAATCTAACAAACGATTTGACCGCCATTATCTGCCGTTGAATTTTAAGCTGTTATGCTATTTTCTTCTGTTCGGATTTGCAATTGTGATCGTGTTGTGGGTATTCCAGACCTTTTTTCTTGAATCGTTCTACACGGCAACAAAATCTTCACAGGTTGAAAAGAACGCACAGGTTATTTCAAAGTCGATTGAAGAAAACAAAAACGCTCTCGGAACAATTGAAAATGTTGCAAGCTACAATTCACTTTCGGTATATGTTTACGATTCAACTTCTCTTTTCACATTGAAGTATTGTTGCGAATATGACAACCCCGTTTCAAACCTGAATTTTCAGTATCACGATGTCTATTCATACTACAAGCTGGCAGAGGAAAATGACGGACATTATATGTTCATCACAAGCAACTACAAAGAGGACAGCATTAAAGGCAAGTTTGAGCGACAGTTTTTTAATGAATATTCCTCGTCCGACACAGCTGAGAGGAATACTGTTCGGTATGCTTCCGCTCCCGATAAAAATGTTCAAAATATGGTTTACACCGACATTATCAATCTACAGGACGGCAGCGAATGCTTTTTGATTGTAACATCGTCAATCACACCGCTGACTAACACGGTTGAAATCGTCCGTGACCAGCTTGCAATCGTTTCGGTTGTGTTTGTGCTTCTTGCCGTTATAATTTCGCTTTACGCAAGCTACAGAATTGCGAAACCGATTTCTAAGACAAACACGGCGGCAAAGGAGCTTGCAAAGAAAAACTATGATGTTGACTTTAACGCAAGAGGATATCTTGAGGTTGAAGAACTCAACGAAACGCTGAACTACGCAAAAACGGAGCTTGCCGCAACCGAAAAATTACAAAAAGAACTTATTGCCAACATCTCACACGATTTGAGAACACCGCTGACAATGATTACGGGCTACGGCGAGGTTATGCGTGACCTGCCCGGTGAAAACACTCCCGAAAATATTCAGATTATTATTGACGAGGCAACAAGACTTTCAACACTTGTCAACGATTTGCTTGACCTCTCAAAGATTCAATCGGGTTCAATTCAACCCGAAAAATCGGAGTTCTGTCTTACCGACAGCATCAAGAATATTTTCACAAGGTACGCAAAGCTCAAGGAACAGGACGGATACAACATTCTGTTTGAGAGTGACGAAGATGTTTACATTTTTGCCGATGAACTGAAAATTTCACAGGTAATCTATAATCTTGTGAACAATGCAGTCAATTATGTCGGTGAAGACAAAACTGTTATTGTAACGCAAAAGGTAAACGGCAAAAAGGTTCTCATTGAGGTAACGGATCACGGTGACGGCATTCCTCCCGAAAAGCTTGAATACATCTGGGATCGTTACTACAAGGTTGACAAGGAGCATAAGCGTGGCGTTATCGGCACGGGACTCGGCTTGTCAATAGTCAAGGGCATTCTTGACAGCCACAAAGCAAGATACGGCGTTCGCAGTACACTCGGCAAAGGCAGTACATTCTGGTTTGAACTTGACATTGTTTCCGTGAAAAAACGAAACAAAAAGAATTCTGACGAAAATAAAGAATAAACAATAAATCCCGAACACGGTAAAATGTGTTCGGGATTTATTTATAAAATGCCTATTAAATTGTCGGTTGAAAAAAGTGGATTGAAGATAAATTCATCTTCGAGGAGTTCGCCGTTTTCATAGGAATGTTCAACCTCTTTTGAATATCCCTGCAGAATTTTCACAGCTTCGGCTTGAGTAGGATTTTCAAGCCCTTCGAGTTCATAAGCGGTCACTATGTATGCACAGACCATTCGCTTGATTGTGGATATGACATTAAAACTGTCGATTGCGGAAAGGTAATATCTGCGGACATAGTAGTCAAGATAGGCGGTAAGCGGTCTGTCAAAACGGTTTGACAGCGTATTATTTTTTGCAAAATCGGCGGTTGCTTCAAGCTCACATAGCCAATCATTACTCATAATATCAAGGGTTTTGTGCAAATCAAAAATGAATGACGCATCTTTGCAGCTTTGCTTTTTATATTCATCTGTCGGCATAGCCGTGATATCAAAAATTTCATCGTCAAGCATATTCTGCACTCGCTCGTTGAAGGCAAGAAGTCTGCACAATCTTTCTGACAAGGACATTTTGCAGTCTGAGAGAATTTCAAAAGTGCGTTTTCTTGCAGAGAGCAGAAAATTCATCTCGGTTGTGCTGTAATCGGTCTGTAAGTCCTGCGGAATATCGGTTGCAAAGCCTGTGTCAAAATCCGATTCAAGCATAAGCCTTGCCGCCTCGGGACAGGCAAACGAAAGCGTATGTTCACAAAAAACGGTGTAGTCCTGAGTGATTCTCGGAAATTCCTTACAGGTGTGACAAAGATGATTTTCACCGAGGTTGATGTAAATGTCGCACAGCATATCGCTGTTCCAGAACGGGCATTTTTCACCTTGCCTGATGAAAATTCTGTCGCCGTCCTCGTCAATTGTCATAAGCGACCTGAGCCTGTCGCCAAACTCGCCTTTAACTGTATTATAAAAATCAAAGCTTGTATCATCGACAACAACATCCCAGTCCCTGCAACAGCTGTCGGGACAGAGGTTCGCAATGCATCTGAATTTTTCGCAGTATTTCGGGAAGTAGTGTTTCATAGTCATGTCCATTTCAATGTAAGAATAAATTGTTCGTAGGCATCGTCCCAGCCGTCAATTGCGTTCACTCCGCCTCCGTTCACACTGCGAAGCTTGGTGTCGCTTTCGTCAAGTCCGAGTGCAAAAAGTTCGCCCGCACTGATTTTGTACCCGAGCGATCGGCAGAGGGAACAGAAGTTGTCAATCGGATTTTCGCTCTGTTCGGTTTTCAGAAGTTTTTCTTTGAGCTCTGCGTTGCTTTTGGCGTCACAGAGAAGTCGGTCAAGCTCTTCCCGTATCATAAAATCACCACGAATAAAATGAAGTTTCATAAAAACGGACCGCCCAAAAATGAACGGTCCGCATTCGGCTTTTAAGATTTACTCAATAATTACTCAATTGAGCTGTCGAGGTATTCCATAAGCTCCTCGTCATCTTTTTTCTGCTTATCCTTAACGATAAAGAACGCTGTGAGAGCAGCAGAAAGAGCTGCAACTGCAGAGATGATACCGATAATTAAAGCCCATCTGCACTTATGATTTTTCATATTCTGTCGCCTCCAAATTTTGTATGCTTGTATGGCAGTAGTATCTGCCGTATCTTTATTTATATTCTAACAGTTTTTACAAAAATGTCAACAGAACAAAATAAAAAAGCAGAGAATATTCTCTGCTTTTAAGCCTGTAAGATTTATTGCACTTATGCTGATGCGTTAAGTCTTTTAGCAAGTGATGATTTGCTTCTTGCTGCAGTGTTCTTGTGAAGAATACCCTTAGCTGTTGCCTGGTCAATTTTCTTAATAGCAAGACGAACTGCCTCTGTTTTGTTGTCAGCGTTAGTGTCAACTGCGTAATAAGCCTTCTTTACAGCTGTTCTGAGAGCAGATTTTGTAGCCTTGTTACGAGCAGTCTTTGTAGCAATAACTTTAACACGCTTTTTAGCAGATTTGATGTTTGGCATTGTCCCACCTCCTTAAAGTATCGGTCATATAGGAATTATGATAGCACAAGAATGTGCAAAAATCAAGTCTTTTTACAAAAAAAGTTGGATTTTATGCGGATTTTATCGGTTTCCTCTGCTCTGCAACAACATCTTGTGTATTGATTTTTTCATTTATCTATATGCTGTAACAGAAAAATAACAAAAATTTTCCTGCCGCGTAAATTTTATATGTTTACGGTAATTTTGTCAAGCAATTCTCCCACTTTTTCACGGAACACAAGATTTGCGTTCTTGTCCATCGGAGTGGGATCACGGTTGATAAGCACAAGATTATCGCCGCCGAAATAGCGAATAAACCCAGCAGCCGGATAGACCGTGAGGCTTGTGCCGGCAATAATCAGCGTGTCAGCCTTTGAAATTGCATTGACCGCCCCTGTTACCGTGCTGTCGTCAAGTCCCTCTTCATAAAGCACAACATCGGGTTTTATGATACCTCCGCAAGTACATTTGGGAATATCGGCAGAGTTCTTGATAAACTCTGCATCATAGAACCTGCCGCACTTTATGCAGTAGTTGCGAAGAACGCTTCCGTGCAGCTCATAAACACGCTTACTGCCCGCCGCCTGATGAAGTCCGTCAATGTTTTGGGTGACAACAGCCGAAAGCTTTCCCGCCTTTTCAAGCTCTGCAAGCTTATAGTGCGCCTTGTTCGGCTTTTTGTCAAGGCAGAGCATTTTGTCACGGTAAAAGCGGAAGAACTCGCTTGTTTTGTGAACAAAAAATGTGTGGCTGAGAATCTGCTCAGGCGGATAATCGTACTTTTGATTGTACAGACCGTCAACACTTCGGAAGTCGGGGATTCCGCTTTCTGTCGAAACTCCCGCACCGCCGAAAAATACCATTCTTTTACTTTTGTCAATTACGCTTTGAAGTTCTTCGAGTGTACTCACGAAATCGCTTCCTTCATACTTTTAACATAGTCGCAAACAGGCTTAATGCAGTCTTTGCCGTACTTTGCAACAATTTTCACAATTGCAGAACCAACGATAACACCGTCTGCACTTTCGCTCATTTTCTTTGCCTGCTCCGGAGTTGAAATGCCGAAACCGATTGCACACGGAATATCCTTTACAGACTTAACAAGTCTTACCATTTCGCCTACATCGGTTGTAATTTCACTTCTTACGCCTGTAACGCCCATTGACGAAACACAGTAAACAAAGCCCTCTGCCTCTTTTGCAATCATCTTGATTCTCTCGTGAGATGTAGGAGCGATGAGAGAAATTACATCAATGCCGTATTTTCCGCTGTAATCGGTAAGCTCGTGCTTTTCTTCATACGGTGTGTCGGGAACGATAACTGCGGAGATTCCGCACTCCTGACACTTTGCCATAAACCTTTCCGTACCATATACGAAAATAGGATTCATATAGGTCATAACGGCAAGAACGGCGTCAATCTGCGGACGGATACGCTTTACCATATCAAAGATTTTGTCTGTTGTTGTGCCTGCCGAAAGAGAACGGAGGTCAGCCTCCTGAATTACAACACCCTCGGCAATCGGGTCTGAAAACGGAATACCGATTTCGATGATATCGGCGCCGTTTTTGCTCATTTCAATAAGAAGCTTTTCTGTTGTTTCAAGGTCAGGGTCACCCGCTGTTACAAACGGGATGAATGCCTTGCCGTTTTGGAATGCAGATTTAATATCAGTCATGGATATCCTCCCCTCTGTATCTTGCGATAGCCGCAACATCCTTGTCACCTCTGCCCGAAAGGTTGACAACAATAATCTTGTCCTTATCCATTGTCGGGGCAATTTTTATACAATGTGCAACTGCGTGTGCGCTTTCAATTGCAGGGATGATACCCTCTGTTCTCGAAAGATATTCAAATGCGTTTACAGCCTCTTCGTCTGTAACGGGAACATAGCTTGCTCTGCCCGTGTCGGCAAGGTTTGCGTGTTCGGGACCGATACCGGGGTAGTCAAGACCTGCCGAAATTGAATATACGGGAGCAATCTGACCGTATTCATTCTGACAGAAGTACGACTTCATGCCGTGGAAGATACCGAGTGTGCCTGTTGCGATTGTAGCGGCAGTTTTTGGAGTATCTGCACCGAGGCCTGCGGCCTCACAGCCGATAAGCTTTACATTTTCATCCTTGATAAACTCATAGAAAGCGCCCATTGCGTTGCTTCCGCCGCCTACGCAAGCCATAACAACATCGGGAAGTCTGCCTTCCTTTTCAAGCATCTGTGACTTGATTTCCTTGCCGATTACGCTTTGAAAATCACGGACAACAGTCGGGAACGGGTGCGGTCCCATTACCGAGCCGAGAACATAGTGTGTGTCGGAAACTCTGTTTGTCCATTCACGCATTGCCTCGTTTACGGCATCTTTAAGAGTCATTGTGCCTGTTTCAACGGCATTGACCTTTGCACCGAGAAGCTTCATTCTGTAAACATTGAGAGCCTGACGGATTGTGTCCTTTTTGCCCATAAAGATTTCACATTCAAGTCCTAAAAGTGCGGCTACGGTTGCCGTTGCAACACCGTGCTGACCTGCGCCTGTTTCGGCAATAACTCTTGTTTTGCCCATTCTCTTTGCAAGAAGGCACTGACCAAGGCAGTTATTGAGCTTGTGTGAACCTGTGTGGTTCAAGTCCTCACGCTTGAGATAAATCTTTGCACCGCCGAGGTCTTTTGTCATTTTTTCGGCATAATAGAGAAGTGACGGTCTGCCTGCGTATTCACGCATAAGTGTGTCGAGTTCTGCAACAAACTCGGGATCATCCTTGTATTTGTTGTATGCCTCTTCAAATTCATTGATAGCATTCATCAGCGTTTCGGGAACGAACTGTCCGCCGTGAATACCGAATTTTCCTTTTGTCATCTTGATTCCCCTTAATTACTTTTATATCATTGGTGTGCTTTGCACACGGCTTATAAATCAATTTTTTATTTTCTGCCCGACAATTCGTCAAGTGCGGCTTTTTTGTCGGGATTTCTCATAAGGGTTTCACCTATGAGAACTGCGTTTACTCCTGCGTTTTCAAGCACCTTGATGTCGTCCCGTGTTTTGATTCCGCTTTCGGCAACAAAAATAATGTTGTCGGGAACAAGCTCACGGAGCTTTGTGCAGTTATTTATGTCCACCGTGAAGTCACGAAGATTTCGGTTGTTTACACCGATAACTCTTGCTTCTGCGGCAATTGCGGAATACACCTCATCGGCTGTGTGAGCCTCAACAAGTGCCGAAAGTCCGAGAGAGTCGCAAAGCTTAATCCATCTTCTGATTGTGTCCGTGTCAAGAAGTGAGCAGATAAGCAGTACGGCTGACGCACCGATTGTCTTTGCCTCATAAATCTGATATTCACAAACTGTGAAATCTTTTCTCAAAAGCGGAATACTTACATTCTTTGAAATCTCTTCAAGAAAAGCGTTTTCGCCCTTGAACCACTTTGGTTCTGTCAGAACTGAAATTGCGCTTGCGCCTGCATTTTCATAATCCTTGGCAATCTGAACATAGGGAAAATCCTCTGCGATAATTCCCTTTGACGGGGACGCTTTTTTGACCTCGCAAATGAATGAAATGTCCTTGCCCGCAAGCGCCTTTTCAAACGGAAATTCATTGTCTGTTTCCATTGAAAGTGCTTTTTGCTTTATCACTTCAAGCAGAACTTGCTTTTCGATTTCTTCATATCTTACTCTGTTTGCATCTGCAATTGTTTCAAGTATCATTGTGTCACCTTTATTCGTTGGAAGCCTTTGCAAATTCTTCAATCTTTGCATAAGCCTTGCCGCTGTCGATAATTTCGTTTGCAAGCTTTATGCCGTCCTGAATTGAATCTGCCTTGCCGCCTGTGCAAAGTCCGAGTGCGGCATTGAGAACAACGATATCACGCTTTGCGTCCTTAATTTCACCGCTGAGAATTTCTTTTGTAATTTCAGCATTTTCTTTGCCGTCACCGCCTGCAAGATCCTCGGGTGCACAAAGTTTAAGACCGTAATCTTCGGGATTGAGAATAAATGTGTTGAACCTGCCGTTGTCAATCTCACACACCTTTGTTGTTGTTGTGAGAGTAACCTCGTCCATGCCGTCCATGCCGTAGAAAACATAGCCTTTCTTAACACCGAGGTTTGAGAAAACCTGTGCAATCGGCTCAACAAGAGCCTCAGAATACACACCCGTTACCTGAAGGTCTGCGCCTGCAGGGTTTGTGAGAGGTCCGAGAACATTGAAAATGTTTCTGATTCCGATTTCCTTACGGACAGGACCTACATACTTCATTGATGAATGGTAGCCCTGTGCAAACATAAAGCAGATGCCTGCTTTGTTAAGAACCTCTTCGCTCTTTTCGGGAGTGATGTTGATGTTGATTCCGAGCTGTTCAAGACAGTCTGCCGAACCGCTTTTGCTTGACATTGAACGGTTGCCGTGCTTTGCAACCTTTCAGATACTCTTTTGGATAATAAATAGTTACAGATTTTGTAATAGAGACGAATTTACCATCAGCTCCCACATATTCAATTAAATTATCAAAACTATCTTCTTGAGTTCTTCCTAAATAACTATCCAAAGATGAACCTAATTTACTAGACTTCGAAACTAATTCCTTTGCAGCCTTGATTTTTGATTCATCCAAAGCACTAGTCACATCTTCGAAAGAACGAGATGCCTGCATTTTCTGCTCTTCCCACTCGTCTTTTGTATAGAATTCAGCTACTATTTTTTCTTTTTCACCATATGTAATAACAGAAAGTGCTGCTGTCATAGGTGTTGTAGCGGCTGGTAATATATCGTCTTCAAAAATAAATGAATTAAGGAATGTTGATTTTCCACATTTCATTTGACCAATTACTCCAATTGTCAAGGTGTCATTACTTAGTTTCTCATTTATTTCTTCAAATGATATAGAACTTAATTGATTTAAATTACTATCTTTTTTATATCTTGGAATCCAACCATATTCAACTGCTTTATTAGCCAAAGTCAAAAGTTGCTGTTTTTTCTCCTGTAATCCATTAAGGTATTGTGAAAAATTTAAATCTGCCATATTACTAAATGTTTTGAACTATTTTTATATAGGCTTCATGGCATTCGTTTATCTTTTGCCATGCCGCTTTCAAATCACACAAATCTGACCAAGTTTGCTGTATTTCTGCTGCTTTTTCTACACGCTCATCAAACTTATTAGCAAGTGCTTGTATATGATCATCTGCAATCTTTTCTAATAGATTTTGTAAATGTTGACCTTCTGATTCTGACATTTCATATCTGTCTTTGCTAAATAGATGAGTTTCCCAATGTGGTATATTATACGCAACACCACAATCGTTTTGCATAGATTTCATACACTCAACAAACTCATCAGTAATATCATCTCCTTGTTGACGAATTTTATTATATTCTTCAGTTCCAGCCTTTACTCCCTCATCAAATATTTTCAACATTTGCTCAAGATCTTCTTTTACATCAGAAACAAACGTATCTCTTGTTAATATCTTACTGACACTCTTTATAGGGTTCATTATACTATCCAAAGAAGCCTTTGATGAAAATCTTATTACCTGTTGAACCTTTAAACCTTCATCAGATAATGTTTTTTGTATTAAGTCTTCTACTTTTTTTATCTCCGACTCAGCTTTAGTGTCTACTTTATTTATTACTACATAAAGAGGCTTATTTAGCTTTTCTTTTATAATTTCAATAGAACTTCTATTTACTGTTCCTGCATTTACATCAAATACCCAAAATAAAGCATCACACTCATTAATAACATCAATTGTTCTTTCTTTATCTTCCTTATCATTGGAATTAAATCCAGGTGTATCAAGTATACTCAACCCTTCTAAATTAGGGTTTTTATACGTCATAACGAAATATTTTATTAATGATGAAACCCCTTTTACTTGATCAAGTATATCCTTAGAAACCTTCTTAAAGGTTTCCTCCAAAATAGTTTTTCTTTTTCCATCACCAGATATAAAGCTATAAGAAACTGAAGAACCACCAGCGATATAAGTAGGTATTGCAGTTGTTGCTTTTGTACTGACTGGTAATTGTGGTATATTAGGATTATCCTGTGATAAAATTCTATTGACTATAGATGTTTTACCTGCAGAGAATTCACCAACAAAAGCAATAGTTGTTTTACCATCTAGCCAGCTTTTTCTTTTTGTTGAAGCCCATTGGTCAAATCCATCATAAAAGAATTTTTTCTTTATCTCAAATCCTTTTTTACCTTCTACATCATCCCATGCCAACTTGTTATATGTCGCATACAAAAAAGCGTTCAGGTCAGTATATCTTCCTTTTACAAAAGATTCAAGATAGTCTATATTTTTATATAGTTCTTTTGTATCTTCAGTACTTATTTCTTTCGCTGAAAGTATTTCTTGTATAAAATTGAGAGAACCTATCTTTAAATTAAGCTCCTCCATTTTATCATTTAATTTTTGTTGCAAACTTTCTAAATCTTCATGGAGTTGTTTAGCTTTTTTCTCTTCCTTTGACAAGGAAATTTGTAATTCTGATATATTATCATCTTTCGAACTTAATTTCTTTTTAAGATCATCTATATCATCTTCATTATCTTCAATTTCTTCTTCTAATGCTTTAATCTTTTTTTTAAGTGAATTAACCTCCTCCAGTCTTTCCCTTAATACATCATCAACATTCCCGGTTAGAGCATTTTTTAAATCTTCATCAAGTCGTTTACATTCAGCATTTGCTGCTTCCAATAAAGACTCATATTCTTTTTTTAAATCTTCAATCTTTTTTGAGAATTCTGCTCTTTCATTTGACAGTCTGTTGATAACATCTTGATTTTCAGCTTCAAGTTTTGCAATTCTATCTGATAATGTGTTTTTATTTATATATTTGTTAAATATGAACGTAAGCAGGCATCCAGCTACAAAGGCTACGATAACAATTATTATTGATGTCAATTCCATATTAACCTAGTTTTTCCTTTAATAATATTATTTCTGCGTCTTTAGCTTCGTTATATGTTTTATATTCTTTTACTTTACGAGCTAATTCATTATTCTGAAGACGAAGATTTTTTACTTCTCGTTTGAATTTATCCAACTCATCTTCAAGATCATCCCTATCTTCATTGTGTGATTTAGCTTGTTTTCTTACTTTATTAAGTTCAGATAACAAGTCTTCTACTTGACGTTCAAGTTCTTTATTTCTTTTGCTCAGTTTTTCATTATTTGCATATATTGCATCTAACTCTCTTTGCTTTTTTACCAAATCTGTCTTATTATTAAATAGTTTATCTTTAGCTATAAACCCTATAACTGTTCCTATTATCAAACCTGTTATTCCTCCAGTGATAAAACCTGATGAACCATTTGCAAATTCATTTAATGCATTAGTATCCACATCTGTTGCCATAGTCCTTTTAGATTAAATTGTTAATAATAATGTTCTAAACTCACTTAATTTACACATTCTCTGTTCAAAGATATTCTTCTTTTCTCTTAATTCAGATTTTAACTGATTGAGAGATTCTGTTTTTTGCTCAATTATTTGAGAGGCCTCATTCAATAACCTATCACGAATGTCAGAAACTATCTTTTCAGATATTCCATTTAAACAATTCTTGAAATCAGGAGATAATGAAGAATCTATATAATTCCGTATTGCACGAACTCTTTGAGGTTTAGACATCATTTTATCAGTAACTAAACCTACCATCGAGTCTATAATACCCTTATCATTCCCCACTTGTGCCCCCATTTGTTGTTCAGCATTCTGTATCACATTATACTTATCAACCGTTTTTGTAGCAAATCCTACAGCTTTCTCTATTCTACTGACCGATTTTTCATTTGAGATTATACTGCTTACATCAGAAACAGTATCTGCAACATCAATAACATTATCAACTGTAGCGGCAGATGCTATTGCAGTTGCTGCTGTTCCACCTGATGCTGCAACTGCTGCTACAGCTCCTACAGCTGCAACCGCTATTACACCAGTTTTGATCCATCCATCATACTCATGTCCCATATTATTTAAGTCAAGATTGTAACTAAGACCTGATATCTGACACACGGACAAATCTATACTGTTTATTGAATTTAGATAAACCGCTTCTTCTGTGCCCTTCTTTCTATTAGCTTTCTCTCGAATAAGACCATGTATTTTTGTTTTATACTCATTCATAAGAAGCGTAGAGGTATTGTTTATCATAGACATAGCTTCACCATCAAAGTTACTACTTTTTCCGGTTACCAAAGTATTTAACTTTGAGAATATTGTATCTTCAAACTTACGTGATATCAAACGTTCATTCTCTTCTATATCATCAGCTATAGAATCTACAAGTTTATCAATATTGCGATTTATTTTTTCTAATTCATACTGACTCCTTCTAATTTTTTCATCTAATTCTTTATCGCTTGACGATGCACTCATCAAATCTTCAATATATTCTAGTAAAGTATTGGAGATATTCTTTATTCTCTGTTCATCTACTTTTCGAATTATCTGGTTTTTGTTTTTTTGAATATCATCCAATAAAGCATATAATTCTTCAAGGTTTCCAGATGTTGCAGATACGACTGCTATATTTGCAAAAGGTATCTTACAGTTTTCACATATATATTTTTTTGCTGATTCAATGTCTTGTGGAGCTTTTGTATCAGATTTTGTAAGAATCAGATAAATAGGTCTCATTGACAATTTCATTGTTTCTATGAAATCTGTTAAAGAACGAGTTACCTGCTGATTAATATCTGTCACCAAAAAAATTCCATCAGCTTTAGGCAAGAAGTTTACTAAAGCTTGCTTATGCTTTGGGTCAGGAGATGACAATCCCGGTGTATCTACAAGGATTGTAGATGATGGAACTTTTATCGATGTATCAAATACTGTTACTACTTTAGCATTAGCAAGTGATTCATTTTTAAGCAACGCTATATCATTCACTTTTTCAACATTATCATTTTCATCCAATATAGTCGCACTGCAAGTATCACAGCCGAAATGAACCTCATATATAGTTGCTGTTGTTGGCTTTGTTGCTGTCTCCAACTTCTTACTATCAATAAGGGAATTTATGAGAGAAGTTTTACCAGAACTAAATTCTCCTACTAGGGGCAATAGCAAACTTGAATTCTCCTGAGAAAGTCTATGTTTGATTGAATGAATCTCCGCTTCAATATTGCTTAGCCCTAAATATTGAGCAATATTATATAATAATTCTATAGTTTCCATCATTATCAACCTATCCGTTCCACATCCAAATAAACCATACTAAGTGCTCCTGCCTTCTTAATATCCACGCCATAGATACGATGGAAAGCATCCACAACAGGCTGACCACCATTAGTGGAAACTGGATTACTAAAAGAATTAGATACAACTTCTACTGACATTCCTTTTTCCAGACGAATCCCATTGGAATTCTTAGACTGCTTTACTGTGATTCTGAAAAGTGGCATAAATACCTCCTTTATTATTAGAAAATGCCCGCTATCCCCAGAAAAGGCATTATGTTTTCATTAGTATAAAAAAGAAAGGCGTGAGGACTTGTCTGCTTTAATCATCAAAATCAGGCATCGCCAAACGCCGCATCGGAATGAATAAAGAAACAATCAACCCACGCCGTTTTTGTATGTAATCAATCATGTACCTATAAAAACTTACATGACATACATATACAAAAATCGTGAGCGTCATATTGTCTTAATCCTCCGATTAGAAACTGGCGATTTCGATTTCAGGATAAATTATGTAGACACCGGCCATTTCTCCGGTCGGTGTATTGCAAAGATACATTTTTTGTTCAATATGACGCTCTTTTCAGTGACTATTATTCTCTGCTCGTAAAAGAGCGTTATACATTTCAAAAACGTTTCTTTATTACATTCCGAATTGCATTCTGATTTATTTCACTACATGGCTATATTCTTTATTTATGCCGGTAAGCCCCCTGAATCCGGCACATTAACAAAAAAGGCGTGAGGACTTTCCTTCCACTCATCAAGAAACAGGCATCGCCAAACACCAACTCAGAGACAAGCGAAAACAAGAATCCCACGCCGTATTTCGGTATGCAACCGGATATAGCAATAGTGCTATACACAAGGTTTGCATAGGTAATACAGATGAGCGTCATGTTCCTTTCATCCGTCTGAGTATTTACAAAATTGGCGATTTCGTTTCTTAGGACAAAAGTTGAAAAAACGCGTTTTTACATCATAAGGGTATTTCTCCTCCCTTACTTTGCAAATATACATTTTTCCTTACTCACATGACGCCCCTTTGGGAATTTTATTTACCTTTACTCTGTCACCACAAAAATAAAAAACAGGAAGAAGTTACGGAAGCAGAATAAACCAGCGACTTCTTACAAACGATTTTTTGTAACAAAACAGCATTAAATTGATACATTTATGCTCGACAATAAACAAAACATACTAACGTTTTTAATAGAACACCGTTTGTTTGCCCCCTCAGTTTCGGCATTTGCCACATTATTAGGGTATGTCAACCGAACAAAAATATATCGCCTAATTAATAATAAAATCAGAAAAGTTGAAACCATTGACCAAATATGGGATGACACTTGTAAGCTATTTGGAATATCTGAAGAACAGCTTATTGAGATAGCAGTTATTACAGAAAGAGCAAAATGGTTTTACGATTTAATTAACAAATATCAATTTGACAAACAAGATACTTTATGGCCAGAACAAATTCTTGCGACATTTGTCGACAAGAATTATACACTTCTTCCCACACACTTTGTAAATGAAGTTCTCCCATTACTGGAGGACTTAAAAAAAGAAAATCAAGAAGTGTTTTTCGGTATGCTCATGCTATTTTATATCAAAGCTAAAAAATTAAACCCTTATACCCCTTCATTCAAACAAGTATTGTCCAAGCTCATCTGGCATCTGAATGAATATTTTCATTCACTTCATCCTGAAAATAACGTAGCTTATACTGCCGTACAAGCACTCACAGAAAACACATTATTAGACAATACCTTACCTTGCCTTTGGAAATTAATTGAAAATCTGACCCTGATTCTTCAATATTACGCTGACCCACTATTTCTCAATTCAGCCCTTCATCTGGGAACAATCTTCCCTGAATGGGGTGAAATCAGCTATTGGCACGCCTCAGATACGGATTTCTGTAAAGGGCAGAAAGTATGGATGTTCATGAGCAGAGAATCAGACTCTATCTATCACGGTAGTTACATTGTACAAGAATTTGATATAGGTAAAGACAATGAAACTTTTATCCCCAAGAAACTGTTTACCATTCTTTTCTGGAATAAAGAAGGCGATGAATACGACTCTATTGTACAGATTTCAAATATTATCTCAAAAGAAAGTGATTCTTATCAATTCAGCTACGGACTCTACAAATATATCGAGTCAAGCCAAGAAATTCGAATTTCTTTTGATACTGAAAATGACAACATCTATCAACTTCCCCATCAACTGACAAGAATCAGAATAGGCTACCCTTATAATGAAAAACGAGAAAAAATCTGGTCGTATTTTATTGAAAAATTTGACAATAAAGATGCCAGAAGCATTTTCGCCCATAACTTATGCAATCTGTTGAATGTAGAATATCTGGATGATGAGTATGTTATACAAGATATAAGCCTCACCCGAAAATACTATTCATTGTTCATTGAAAAGGATGACCAACAAATTGTTTACAGAATTAGTTTAGAGACCTATTCATTCTTGAAAAACCTATCAGTTTTTGAAGAGGTTGTGGTTTGCAAACACAATCAACAGTTGTGCATCGAATGGCCTTGGCTTGGGTATATTATACCTATATCGGAATTTGAATGTATAAAAACAGATATCCATACTACTTAAAATATACCTTTTCTCAGGATAATCTTCCTGAAAAAGATGAACTGATTTCACTCACGTCAAAACACCGGAGCGTTTCAAATCAAACGCCTTTGCGTTTTCCCCAAAACGCAAGTACATTTTACTAAAAACGCAAGTACGTTTTACTTCAAATGTACTTGCGTTTGAAACAAAACGTACTTGCGTTTTCCGGGACTTTCCTGAAGGCCCTCCAGAAGCCCTTCTCAGGCCTTATTTTTTCAGTTCTTCCTTCTTGACAGGTTCGTCTTTCTTTACCGGTGCCGAAAGAATCTCCCGGTAACGGACGGGATTCTGCAATACCTTGATGGCTTCTTCCAAATCAGTATCATCTTTCAACCGTTCCATCGCAGCACCACGCTGATAGAAATAGCGGGTCACGATTTCCTGTGAGATATATTCTTTAATCGGTTTGGCAAAATAATCCAGGTCACGGTCCAAGTTATGGTTGAGTTTCTTTTCCAGCGCCTTGAATTCCTCTGCTGCCTCGGTCATATAACCCTCAAACTCGGCTATCTCCTTCAGGCTTTTCAACATCTTCTCACTCTGACGGTCGTAAGTAAAGTTACGTGATTTCACCAGTTTCTTGAAAGCCTCATAATCGCCGTCCGCAACATAGGCGAACAGCGAAACAAGCAGCTTAATCGCAGTATTTCCAGATTTTAAGGAGAACATCAAGATGTCACGCAAGAGGCCGCAGCCGCCGGTCAAGCCGTTTAAGAAGAAGCCGAATCCACTGAAGGCCGCCAAGGTCACCGAGATCGATTACAAGGACGTCGCCCTGCTGCGTAAGTTCATCTCCGATCGCGGCAAGATTCGTTCCCGTCGTATCACCGGTGTCACCGTGCAGGAGCAGCGCGAGATCTCCAAGGCTATCAAGAACGCCCGCGAGATGGCCCTGCTGCCGTACGCCACGTCCGGCCGCTGATCTTAGAGAGGTTTGAACAATGGCTGAAACTAAGGTTATTCTCACCAAGTCCGTCAACCACCTGGGTCACCCGGGTGACGTCGTGGCCGTCAAGTCCGGCTACGCCCGCAACTACCTGTTCCCGCAGGGCCTGGCTTTCGCTTGGTCCAAGGGTGCCGCCGCCCAGATCGAGGCCATGAAGCGCGCTCGTCTGGCCAAGGCCGTCGCCACCCGCGAAGAGGCTGTTGCCGCCAAGGAAATCATCGAGGGTTCCACCGTCGAAATCGCTGCCAAGGTCTCCGAGTCCGGCAAGCTGTTCGGCGGCATCTCCGCAGAGAAGATCGCCATCGCGCTCTCCTCCAAGGTTGAGGTCAACCCGAAGAACATCACCGTTGAGCCGATCAAGACCACCGGTGACTTCCCGGCAACCGTCGCCCTGCACCCGGAAATCACCGCCAACTTCTTCGTGAAGGTCGTCGCTGAGTGATTTCGCCCCATTCACCGCTCGACGTCCTTACGGACCGGCGGTGAATGACTTCAGGCTGAAACACGTCTGAGCTTAAGCATCGAAAATCCCCCGTACCGATTGGTGCGGGGGATTTTCCTATATCCGCTCTTTAGCCGGCATCAGTCCTCATCGTCAATCGTGACGCTGAGCTTGCCATCCCTGATGCTGAAGCTGCCGTTGACGGTGAAGTGGGTGCTGTCGTCCTGAGACTCCCACGAATCGTCGAAATTCTTCTCTTCATACGTGCACTTCGCCTTGCCCTGCCGGGTGGAGAACGTGCCGTAATCGAGATCGATGTCGGACAGCTTCGGATAGACGCTGATGGACCACGCGAAGTTGCGGTAGTAGTCCTCGTCGTACAGGTCGAAGCCGAACGGGCAGCCTTCCGGCGCGTAGTCGGTGGACTTCGCGCATTCGTCCAGCTTGGCGTTCACGGCCTTGCTCAAGTCCTCCTTAAGCTTGGCCGTAGGCATGATCTTGAGATCGGCGGCATCGGAGTCCGCGTTCGTGCGCACCATGGTGATGCCGCTGGTGACATACCCCGACTTGCCGATCGACACCTTGTACGAACCCGGGTAGACGCGCAGCGTCCACGTGCCGCTGTCCGACTTCTCCGCATTCTTCGCGGTCACGTCAACACCGTTGACGGACAACGATTCCACGGCATTGGGCACCGACACGGTGATGGTCTTGAGCAGTGGGCTCGAGATCTTCCAATTCGGGAACAGCAGGAACTTCGACCCGTCCTTGTTGATGGTGAGCGAATCGTTGACGTTCTTGCCGTTCAGCGAATACGTCACGTTGACCTTGGCCACGCCTTCGACGGTTTTGACACTATCGATATGCGGGTTGGCGATCGTGGCGTTGTCGGCCTTCGCCACGGCGTCGGACAGCAGCTTGAGCTGGTTCTTGCCCACCTGCGGATCGGCGATGCCATTGGCTTTGCCATACTTGCCGTCGGCAATCGCCGTCAGATAGCTCTGCGCCACGGATTTCGCGCTGAAGACGGTCGAATTGAGCACACCATAGACAATGCCCAATACGATCAGTGCACCGGCGACGATGCAGCCGATCAGGATCGTCTTCTTAGTTTTTGGGTCGAGCGGCTGACCTGCCCCCGGAGCTGCGACCGGCATAGAAGCCGCGCCTGCTGGCGATTGCGGCAGCGGCACCGCACCCGTTGCCGTGTTGCCCGTTGTCGTATTGGGCATGGACGTCGGGGCGACCGGTTGTGGAACGGCCTGTCGTTAAACCCGAAGTGAAAAAGGAGCCCGAGAAGAGAGAACCCGAGGTGAAGAAAGAAGAGGTGGTGATACCTCCTGTTTCTGTAGTAGAGCCTACTCCAGTGGTAGTTGAGCCCGTAGTAGTGCCGGAACCTGTAGTGGAGACGAAGCCGGTAGAAGTTGAAAAAGTAGTAGAAGAAGTGAAAAAAGAAGAGCCGAAGGTAGTAGAAACTGCACCTGTGAAGGCGGAAGAACATAAAGAAGAAAAAAAGGTGGAAACTGCACAGGCTGAAGTAACCCCGGTAGCAGAAAAAGCTCCGGAGGATGATGGTGTTTTCAAAATCCGTCAACCGGAATTAGGCGCGAAGATCAATGTGATCGGTCAGATCGACTTGGCTGCATTGAATCAGTCTACTCGTCCGAAGAAAAAATCGAAGGAGGAGAAGCGTCGCGAACGTGAAGAGAAAGAGAAAATCCGTCAGGATCAGAAGAAGCAGATGAAAGAGGCGATTATCAAAGAAATCCGCCGCGAAGACAATAAAGCGAAGGATGGTAAGGAAAAAGAGGCCGATGCCAATGCCAACAAGAAGAAACGTCTTCGTATTAATAATAATAAGGAGAAGGTTGACATTAACAATGCATCCAACTTCCAGCGTGGCGGAAACGATCGTCTGAAAGGCGGCGGCCTGTCCGATCGTCGATATGTTGCGTCCAAGCTGATTCTCGAGCATCTGAAACACTTTCACATGGGCATTCCGAATTCCTTGACTCGTGTAGACCATCACGGGTTTGCGCACCAGCCGGATGTCGAACCCTTCCAGTGCGTCGAACAGTTCCGGAAGCTGCAGCGGCGTGAACATCCGGTGCTGCATCACGGGGCGGTCTTCGATGAAGAGATCGCCATGGCCTTCGTTCCACATGCCGCGTGTCGTGTTGTCTTCGTTGCGGAGCGAGATTTCGTAGCTGTTGTGCTGGCGGCAACTGCCGTAGAGGCTGCGGGGACTGTTCAGCCGGAGTGTCAGCACCACGCGCCTGCGCCGCTCCTCCTTCGGAGCCGCCGGGTCGGCATAGGGCTCGCCGTCGGAGGAGTACTGCGCGATGACCTCCCATTCGTATGACTCGGGCCACGGAATCCCGGCGGCCTCCAGCCATCGGAAGGCCTCCAATTGGTGCGTAACTGTGTCGTAGAAGCCTTCAATCCGACTTTTGAGTTCCTGCAGGTGGGGAAATGGAAATCCCTCCAGCAGGCGGACGATGCGCCGCAGCAGGAACAGCTCCGCGGGATCCTCGACCATCAGCATGCGTGCCAGCACGAGCAGATAACGCACGGCCTCCGGCTCTGCCGAAAGTGCGAGAAGTGCCACGCAGTACCAGAACCCGACGATGTCGTAGTCCTTCGGCAGACCCGTCGTGCGTTGGCGTTCGCGCTCCTCGGGCGAGGTCGGGAGGATGGCGTAGTTGTCGAGCGTCGCTGCAACGGCCCGCACCACCTCCGCGTCGGCGGCGAACGGCTCCATGCGCAGCACCTCCTTGAGATTGAGAGGAGCGTGGATGAACGATCCGAGTTTGCGGTTGAGTGCATCGATTTTTTCGGCCGTCCCGGGAGTGCATCCGGGCAGCGGGGCGATTTTCAACGGTGTCATGGTATCGGGCTTATATTGGTGAATGGATATCTTTTTCGTGTGCAGTGATTGCCTCCGTCACCCGGCGGATATTCCGACGGGTATATCCGAACGAGACGATTGAGCTGCGCTTGCCGAGGTCATTGATGCTGTTGATCCAGATGCCGCCACGGTCGTGCGCGACGAAGATCTGTTCACCCCACGTGGCGCTCCACCAGGCGGGATGGGTGTGTGCGACAAAAAAATCCGGGTCCATGTGGTCGATCGTCCAGTCGTACTGCTCGGCCAGCTCCCGAAGCAAAGCGTCGATCCGCTCCGGCGGCAGCACCGTTTTTCTCCAGCGGAAGAAAAGCCTGCGGTATTGGAGGCGGAAGAGGACGAAAGCTACCGGGACGCAGACGGCAGTGATCCAGAGAAGCACATTTGTCGAAATTGACACCATCCCGGTGAGGGTGATGAGAGCCAGGAAGAGCGGAAGATAGAGAAGCATGATTGGGAGCAGGTAATGGGTCCAGACCCCCTCGGCGTTGAGCGGCAGCCTGCGGTGTTGCCGAATGAAGTCGGCCGTATCGACCCGGGCTTCGTTGCGGCATCCAATCCGAATGAATACTTCAACGAGGAGCAGACAACCGATTCCCGTCACCCATAAAAGAAAGGAGGGAACGGCATTTAGCTCCGGTGCTCCGACCTGGATCGTCAGTACGCCGTCGTAGGCCACCCCGTCGAACGAGAGGTCCCGGCAACGAAGCCGGTACTCACCCTTTTTGGCGGGAGAGAAGCGATAGAAGTGCCGGCAGATGCGTGTGGTTTTGCCATCGCTCCAGGATCCGCTACTGGCACTCCGAATCCATGCCAGGGGTGTCCCCTCCTCCGTGACGATGGTCGGGGTTCGGTCGGTATATTGGTTGCTGGAGAGCACAATCTCGTAGTCGCCCCGAGCCCGCGGCCGTCCGACCTCGATCGAGAGGCAGCAGTGCACGGTGTCGCATTCCGGTGTGGCGGCGTGGAGCAGGACCGTATGGGCAGCATTGCTTGGGGCAACATCGAAGGCGGAATGGTTGTCCGCCTGAATCTCTTTACCCCGAGCGCTCCATATAGGAATTGTCAGCGCAAGCAGTAGTACGAATCCGCACCGAATAACTCTTTCCATATCACTCGACGGCAGTTTCGAAGGGTGAACGATCGAGCAGGGCCTCCTCGGGAATCTCGGCCGACCGGGGCCAGTAAAACTCATCCTCCGTATCATCAATCCAGAAGAGCGGCAGCATCAGGGGCAGATACTGGAACAGGTGGCGGCCGTCGGTCAGGCTTGCAAAGACCACGATAAAGGTATTCATCCGCATGCGTTCGTCCCAGGCAAAGCGCCACGAGAGATAGAGGTTCTGCATCCGTCCGGGACGGGTTGCCACCGCCACGTCTCCATCTTCATCGGGCAAGAAATGGCCCGAGTCGAGCGACAGCTCGCCCAGCTCCATGATGCCCTAGGAGGCTTGAAGAACACTTATGGCCTTGAAACACTCTCCGCGGCGGATCGAGCGGTGGGGAATGGTCGCGCGAACCACCACCCAGACCGAATCCCCGTGCAGGATGGCGTGCTCGACATCGAATGTCGTCGTGGATATGCTCGAACTCGCCGCAGATGAGCGCACCGTACTCGTCAAAGCAGTCGTCGGTGTGCTCGTGCTCTTCTTCCCGGCAGGTCAGCTCCTGCACTTCCTGGTAGCAGTCGTCGGTGTGCTCATGGGGCACAAAGATGTACTCCGGCTCTGCGGAATGGGCTGCAATGCCGGGATCATCCGCATCCATGTCGAATGTATCATCAAAAGACATGCCGTCGTCCGTCATGGTGGCGTTCCAGTCCTCCGGTTCGCCTTCCTCATAGCCGCACACCAGCTGCTTTTCATAGCAGGCAGCGGTGTGCTCGTGCTCCAACTCGCCGCACAGATATTCGGCCGTTTTGGCAATGCCCACGCCGTGCAGCTGCCAGTTCACGAACAGGCTGGTGGTAAGCGCCAGTGCCAGCAACAGCGCAGTATAGCGTCTGGCGCGCTGGTGGTTCCGACGGAACTTTTTCTGATATTCTTTCACAATATCCCGCATGATTCCTAAACCTCCTTAGTGGATCAACGAGAAGTTGGACAAGGGCCATACCCGCAAAAAAACCTTGCCTACGATCTGACTTTTTTCCACACAGCCGATCACACTGCTGCGGCTGTCACCATCGCCCCGACATTTTTTGTGGGATAGAAACTGAAAGCCGCCG
>OGXG01000461.1_pt1 | contig 22683 bp, 22 predicted proteins | sample 1576251 | NCBI WGS metagenome assembly OGXG01 (sample SAMEA3541533, study PRJEB24748) | human gut metagenome | biome: human gut; feature: human-associated habitat; material: faeces | place: China | collected 2012
CGTATCCGGCAGAAGATGGTGGATGGAGATGAAAAAGATTCTTCTGCAGCTCTTGCCACAAAAATGTATATACAAGCAAAATCGGATAGCTTGCAAATACTGTCAGCGGAAAAATTTTATATACGAATTTCAACACATTTTTTGCGGATTTGTTATTCTTGAAGAAATCGGTCAGTTTAATATATTGTTTACGGCTAATTTTCTACATCTCCCAATGCTTTTTACACTCAGATTTTAACATAACCGTTACACTATTTCAACATTATATTTATCAAACCAGTAGTCAAGTTCGATTATATACGCAAGAATCTGCGGTGCTTTCATCAGCTGACCGTACCACGGATTTGTGATTTTATCGGGATTTTCAATGATATCTTCAATCCCTTTTCGGTCAAGCAGTTCGTTTAGAATTGAACGCTTTTTAAGAATTTTTCTAACCCTTTTTACACACTCATTGAAGTAAATCGGATTGTGCGTTTTCGGGTACGGGCTTTTCTTTCGCCAGCAAATTTCTTCGGGCAGAATATCCTCAAAAGCCTTTCGCACAATTCCCTTTTCACGGTTGCCCCATGCCTTTAATTCCCACGGCATATTGTACGCATATTCAACAAGTCTGTAATCGCAGAACGGCACTCTTACCTCAAGTCCGCTGAACATTGAGCATCTGTCTTTTCGCTCAAGCAGACATTGCATAAACCAGTAAAAATTCAGGTAGAACATCTCTCGCATTCGCCTGTCAAGGTCGGTGTCACTTTTAAGCTTTGGGGCAAGGCTTATTGTGTCAAGATACCTTTGTCTGACATACTCTTCGCCGTTTTTCAGCACACCGTCCTTGAGAATGCTCCTGCGAATATCCTGACTTTTTGACCACGGAAAACAATCCTCAAAAAGTATTTCATGGTTGTGATACCACGGATATCCGCCGAAAAGTTCATCTGCACATTCTCCCGAAAGTGCAACGGTGTAGTTTTGCTTGATTTCTTTGCAGAAGAGCAAAAGTGACGAGTCAACATCAACATACCCCGGCAAATCCCTTGCCTGAACACTTTCATAAAGTGCGTCGCACACAAGCGTGTTGTCAAGGACAATTTCCCTGTGCTTTGTGTCGGCATTTTTTGACATCATCGAAATAAATTCGTAGTCGGGAGTAGGCTGAAAATTGCTCTTCTGAAAATATTTTTCGTTGTCACGGTATTCAACCGAGTAGGTGTTGATTTTGCCGAGTTTGTGTTCCTTGTTGTACATTGATGCGGTCTTGACAATTATACTGCTGTCAAGCCCTCCCGAAAGGAAAAAGCACAGCGGAACATCACTCACAAGCTGTCGCTGAATTGCATCAGTCAGCAGATATCTCGTCTTTTCAATGGTAGTTACTTCATTGTCTGTATGCTCTTTTGCCTCAACAGTGTAGTATTTTTTTCGGCGAAGCTTTGAGTGCCTATACATTGCACATTCGCCCGGATTAAGCTCAAATACTCCCTTGAAAACTCCGAACGAAGGCGTTCTTGCAGGCCCTAAAAAGAAAATTTCATTGAGTCCCTGTTCGTCAATTTGAGGCTTTACAACCTTGCTTGCAAGCAACGCTTTTATTTCTGACGCAAACAGCAAGCCACCGTTGTATTCGTAGTAAAACAGAGGCTTAACGCCGATTCTGTCCCTGCACAAAAACAGAGATTTGTCGCTTGTGTTGTAGATTGCAAAGGCGAAAATTCCGTTCAGCTTTTTGCAGCAGTCCGCACCGTATTTAATGTACGATTTCAGCACAACCTCCGTGTCGCTGTGACCTCTGAAATGAAAACCCGATGCTTTCAGCTCCTCACGAAGCTCGGCTGTGTTGTATAGTTCGCCGTTATAGACAATGACATAGGTCGTACCCTTGTGACGAACCGACATCGGTTGTTTGCCGTTTTCACGGTCAATTACAACAAGCCGCCTGTGCATAAGCGCCGCCCCTCGGTTAATGTACAAACCGTTTTCGTCAGGACCTCGCCTGTCAAGCGTTTCAGACATTCTGTTGAGCAAATCGATTCTTTCGCTCATATCCTGTGAGTGGTCAATCCATCCTGCTATTCCGCACATAAAGTAACCTCCGTCAATTTTGTTTGTAATTTTTGAGTGAATATAAAAAGCATAAAGCGGTAAAAAGCAAAGCCGCTCCCGAAAGGGCAGTTCCTCCGAAAAAACTGAAATTTTCAACCGTTGATGTTGAAAAAACATCGGTTGTGACGGAGAAAAGTTTTATTCCTAAATGCGTAAGCAATGCGGTGATAAATCCTTGCAAAATTCTGCAAAAGAAAAATAATATTTTATTAACCTTAATATCTCCAAGTGCCGAGAAAATCTGAAAATGTACGCAAAGTCCGCCGAATCCTGCCGAAAACGCAACAACCTCAATCGGCAAATCTTTCGATACCGCAGTAACTGCATTGCAAACTTCCGTGAGTATCAAAAACGGTTTTTGAATATTTTCATCCGTAATGTGTGAGCAGAAAATCTCAGTAAATGCCGAAAACAGCACCACAAATGCGCAGATTGCAAACATTCCCTTTGCACCGTCAAGAACAGACTTTACAAGTGCGTCGCCTTTTTGCGGAGTGCCTATTAATATTTCCGAATTAGAATTATCATCAAGTTTGTTTCTGCAAACGAATTTTAAAGCAAATCCAAGTATAAAAACCGAGATGCATTGGGCGGCAAATATAATAAACCCGACTTCAATGCTTGAATAAAGCTGTACACCGATAAAATTCACAAGAAATCCCGGTCCCGAACACACCAAAAACAGACCTGCCCGTTTACACTCACTTTCACTTGCCGCACCTTTTTTATGAAGCGAATTTACCGTCTTTGCTCCAACGGGATAACCTCCGACCAGCGAGAGAATTATTGCCGATGCAAAGCAACCGTCAAGTCCGAAAAGCGGTTTTGTCAGCCATGAAAGATGTCTGCCGATTTTTTCTGCAAGACCGCTATCTGTAATATATGAGGCAAGCACCATGAAAGGGAAAAGTGACGGTACAAGCGTTGAAAGGCACAAGCCTATGCCGTTTTCAGCACCCTTTGAACATTCTTTTGAAAACAAAAGAGCCGTAATGCATAAAAGAAAAATTCCGATTGCTTTAAAAATATTCACCGCCTTTACGGCACTTTTACTCAGGAACATATTAATCACCAATTAATATATATGACGGCAGTTGCATAAAAATAAATGAGAAACGAAAACAGGGGAGATTTTTTTGCCAAAGAAGAAACGAATTGCCGATAAAAACGAAAGATTGCCTTCTCCGATGTTCGATATGGGAACAATGCCGTATATAGAGATGCTCGGAAACCGCAGAATAACCGTTGAGGGGTCAACGGGAATTTTGCTCTATGACAGCGAAAGCATAAAAATTAATACCTGCAAAACCGTAATTTCATTTTGTGGGAGAGGAATGAAATTGAAGTGCATTTCAAGCTCCTGCGTTGAAATTGAAGGCTTTGTAACCGATATCAACTTTCTTTCGTGAGGTGAAACTATGCTCCTTAAAATAATACGCTTTCTCAGAGGAAGTGTGGATTTTACCGCAAGCGGAAAATTTCCCGAAAGATTTATGAATATAACCGCAAAAAACGGTGTGAATCTCTGGAATCCCGTTCCGAAAAAGAACGCAATATCAGCCTCAATGTACCTTTCCGACTACAAAAAAATCAGAATCCTTGCACGCAAATCAAGGGTTAAAACAAGAATAACAGCCAAACACGGACTGCCGTTTATTATTAACCGCTATAAGAAGAGAACAGGACTTTTTGCAGGTGCGGTATGCGGAATTATTCTCTGTATTTTTCTTTCAAATTTTATCTGGTCGGTAAAAATTTCGGGTACAGAGGAAATCAGCAATACATATCTTGAATCGTTACTTGGTGATAACGGGATTTCTGTCGGTGTGTGGAAAAACAATCTCGATACAGATCAGATAGAACGCAATATTCAGCTGAAATGCGACGATATCCGCTGGATGAGCATAAACATAACGGGCAGTCTTGTCACGGTTGAAGTTAAGGAAACCTACAAAAAGCCGAAGCTTGACACCTCAAAAAATCCTTGCAATGTAAAAGCGGTTAAGGACGGAGTCATAACACGGATTCAGGCATATAACGGCAGACCTGTTGTTACAAAGGGCAGCGGAGTTGTGAACGGTCAGATTCTTGTCAGCGGGCTTGACGAAACCAAGCAGGGCGATATGCGTTACTTAAGAGCCAACGCAAAGGTTTATGCCGACATTACCGAACAGCAACCGCTTTCAATTCCGAAAAAAGTAACCTACAGTTACGCTGACGAAAATTATGTTTACAGAAAAAATTTCAGATTTTTATGGCTTGATTTTCCCTGTAACCTTGCCTTTGAAAACTACGATAATTTTGTAAGTACAGTTCACGGAGAAAATCTGTTTATAAATGATGTTGTTCTGCCGGTAGGACTTAAAATCAGAACCGACCGTGAACTTGTAACAACCGAAAACTCTGTAAGTAAAAACAAGGCTGAGGAGATTGCAAAGGCTGATTGTATTCTATATGAGATTTTTACAAAGAATAAAAGCGAAGTTATTTCAAAACAAATTTCCGTTAAAGAAAATAAAGGTAGCTACAGGGTGACAACAGATTATATTTTTAACGAAAATATTGCAGATCAGGTTGATTTTGATGTGACAGAATAGAAAAGTTGTGTTATAATCAATTTGTATGTTTTGCTTTGAACGACTGAAATTTTGCAATCGAACACAAACGGAGGGATAACTATGAGAATTTTATGTATAGGTGATGTTGTAGGCAGTATCGGTTGTGAATTTCTTCGCAACAATCTTCCCACGCTCAAAAAGGTGAAAGGCGTTGATTTTGTAATCTGCAACGGTGAAAATTCCGCTGACGGTAACGGACTGACTCCCGTGTCTGCAAAGCATCTTTTTGACAGCGGAGTTGACGCAATTACACTCGGCAACCATTCTTTCCGCAGAAAAGAAGTCTATGACTGCCTCGACTCAAATCCCTTCATTGTCAGACCCGCTAATTTTCCCGAAAATTCAACACCCGGCAAAGGTATAATTAATGTTGACACAGGGCGAAGAATTGTGTCGATTATAAATATTATGGGTAATTCCTATATGGATAACAACCTGAATTGCGCCTTTGAATGTGTAGATAAAATGATTAAACAGGCTGAAAGCAAAATCATAATTGTTGATTTTCACGCAGAGGCAACGGGTGAAAAAAGGGCAATGGGTTATTACCTTGACGGCAGAGTTTCCGCAATGTTCGGAACACACACCCATGTTCAGACCTCGGACGCACAGGTCCTCCCGAAGGGAACCGGCTACATAACCGATACTGGAATGACGGGTACAATCCATTCCGTTCTCGGTGTAAAGAGCGAAATTATAATTGCAAAGCTGAAAAATAAACTTCCGCAGCGTTTTGACCTTGCAAGCGGAGAATGCAAAATGGAATGTACGCTTTTTGATGTTGATGACAAAAGCGGAAAGTGTGTTTCAGCCGAGTCAATGCGTATTGAATAACACAAATCAGCATAAAGTAAATTGTTTCCAATTGTCAAAAAATATGAAACAATCCCGATTAAGTCGGCTTTTTTTGCAGATAATTAGTGTATTATACTATTGCAAAAAACAAGCTGATAATGTATAATGTTATAATGTGAATTATTGTAAAACTGCGTTTGTCGGTGTAAAATCGGCTTATGCAGTTGATTAAGAAATGTACATTAAAAGGATGTGCCTAAATGATAAACGGACAAATTCTCAAACAGGCTGTTATTTCGGGTGCGAATAATATTTCAAACCAAAAAAACAGTATAAATGATCTTAATATTTTCCCTGTACCCGACGGAGACACAGGTACAAATATGTCAATGACAGTCAATGCGGCTGTTGCAGCGCTTGAAGATTTTGACGGTACCTGTGCAGGTGATGCCGCAGGTATCACAGCGTCTGCAATGCTCCGTGGAGCAAGAGGCAATTCGGGTGTTATCACTTCACTAATCTTCCGTGGCTTTGCCCAGGGACTTAAAGACATTGAAGAAGTTGACGGCAAAAATCTTGCCGCAGCACTCGGAATCGGTGTTGATGCCGCTTACAAGGCTGTTATGAAACCGACAGAGGGAACAATTCTCACGGTTGCAAGAATGGCTTATGAGGCAGGTATCGAAGCCGCTAAGTATGACAGAGATGTAGTGTCTGTATGGCAGACAATCGTTGACAAGGCTAACGAGGCACTTGCAATCACTCCTCAGCTTTTGCCTGTGCTTAAAAAGGCAGGCGTTGTTGACGCAGGCGGTAAGGGTCTTTGCGTAATCTTTGAGGGTATGCTCTCGGTAATTAAGAACGGCATTATGATTGAAACTGACGATGACACAGCTCCTGCAACCGTCAGCACATTTGAAAGTGCCGCCGCTGAATTTGACGATGATATCAGATTCACATATTGCACAGAGTTCATCGTTGGCAGAAATGACGAGATTGAAACCGAAATCGGCGAGCTTCGCAGTTATCTTGAATCAATCGGTGATTGCGTAGTTGTTGTAAATGATGATGAGATTATCAAGGTTCATGTTCATACGGAACAGCCGGGCAATGCTCTTTCAAAAGGACTTGAGTTCGGTCAGCTTCTCACAGTTAAGGTTGAGAATATGAAGGAACAGCACAAGAATGTCAAGTCAACAAAGAAAAAGGCTGAAAAGGAAAAGTTTGTTCCCGCAGAACCTGAAAACGATTTCGGCTTTGTTGCAGTTGCCGCAGGTAACGGTCTTAAAGACCTCTTTAAAGACCTCGGTTGTGACAATGTTGTTTCGGGCGGTCAGAGTATGAACCCGAGTACAGACGATATCTATGAGGCAATTATGGCAACCCCTGCCAAGAATGTTCTCGTTCTTCCAAATAATAAAAACATCATTCTTGCCGCAGAGCAGACAATCCCGATGGTAAAAGACAGAAATGTCATCATTGTTCCGACAAGAACAATTCCGCAGGGTATGACGGCAATGCTCAACTTTGATCCCGAGATTTCTGCCGAAAGCAACGCACAGCTTATGACGGACGCACTTGCGTCTGTGGGCACAGGTCTTGTAACCTTTGCCGCAAGAAGCAGTGAATTTGGCGGTAAGAAAATCAAAGAGGGCGACATTATCGCTCTTGAAAACGGCAGGCTTACAATCACAGAAAAGAGCACAGTTAAGGCTCTTGTCAAGCTTGCAAAGGATATGGTCAGCCGTGACACTTCATTCATTACTCTTATCTACGGTGAGGATGTAAGTGAGGAAGAGGCAGAAAAGGCATACGGAGAGCTTCGTGAAAAGTTCGGTTCAAGAACCGATATTACTCTTGTAAAGGGCGACCAGCCTGTTTACTACTTTATTCTCAGCGTAGAATAAGCATTTAAATCGGATTTTTTCAGGGAGCATAATTTTTACGGTTATGCTCCCGTTTTGTATAACGGAGGTGCGGTATGACATCACTTTATAAAACTCCCGTTACAAATTTGAACGGAATAGGTGAAAAGCGTGCCGCACTTTTTGCAAGACTCGGAATTAAAAGCGTTGGAGATTTGATTAATTTCTATCCACGCACATACGAGGATTGGAGCAACATCAAGCATATTGACGAGCTTGAATACGGTGAAACCGTCTGCATAAAGGCTGTTGTCGCAACATCTGTAAACGATACTCGCATAAGCGGCGGAAGAATTATTTCCAAAACCGCAGTCTATGATGAAACGGGCTCAATTCAGCTTGTGTTTTTTAACAATAAATACATCAGCTCAATGCTTAGACAGGGAGAATATTTCTTTTACGGAAAAATCTCATCAGACAGCTACGGAATGCAGATTGTATCTCCGACTTTTGCTCCTGCTGTCAAGGGAACGCAAATCCGTCCGATTTACAGACAAACGGCAGGACTTCCGAGTAAATCGGTTGAATCAGCCGTACGACAGGCACTTTCAATGCTGCCGTCAAAAATTAAGGATCCTTTGCCCGATGCAATAAGAGAAAGATTTGACCTTTGCTCACTCAGACAGGCGTTGTTTGACATTCACTTTCCGAAGAACCGCCAACAGCTTGAAGCAGCCCGAAAAAGGCTTGTTACCGAAGAGCTTGTTGTGCTGAATCTCGGAATGAGAAATCTGCGTGACCACAGCAGGGGAGTAACCTCTCTTGAAATCACAAAGGATTATTCAAAAGAATTTGAATCGCTTTTGCCGTTCACAATGACAAATGCCCAAAAACGGGCGGTGTCGGACTGCATAAACGATATAATCAACAAATCATCTCCGCTGAACCGACTTGTTCAGGGCGATGTAGGTTCGGGCAAAACGGCTGTGGCAGCCTCGGTCTGCTACACGGTTGCCAAAAACGGATTTCAGACCGCATTTATGGCGCCGACTGAAATCCTTGCCCGACAACATTACAAAACATTTCAAAAGCTTTTTGAAAATACGGATATCAAGGTTGGTCTGCTGACAGGCACACTAAGGGAATCCGAAAAAAAACAAATCAGAAAATCACTTGCAGACGGTTCGATTGATATGGTAATCGGAACACACGCTCTCATTACCAATAAAACCGAGTTTAAAAATCTTGCACTTGCCGTAACCGACGAACAGCACAGATTCGGAGTTGCACAAAGAGCAAAGCTTCTCGGCAAGGGCAACAATCCGCATCTGCTTGTTATGAGTGCCACCCCGATCCCGAGAACACTCGGACTTATCATTTTCGGCGACCTCGACATTTCAATAATTGACGAACTTCCGCCGTCAAGAAAACCCGTAAAAACCGTGTTGCGAACTTCTGCAATGCGTGGCGGAGTGTATGACTTTATCCGTAGTGAAGTAAAACACGGCAGACAGGCGTATATCGTTTGTCCCCTTGTTGAAGAAGGCGAGCTTGACGATGTTGCGTCAGCCGAAGAATATGCCGCAGATTTGATGTTGCGGGAATTTCCTGACATAGCAGTCGGCATAGTTCACGGACAGATGAAATCTGATGAAAAAGACGAGGTTATGCGTAAGTTTGTCGAGAATGAGTATTCCGTTCTTGTTGCCACAACGGTAATAGAAGTCGGCGTTGATGTTCCGAATGCTACGGTTATTGTGATTGAAAATGCCGAAAGATTCGGACTTTCACAGCTTCATCAGCTGAGAGGAAGGGTTGGCAGAGGCAGTTCGCAGTCCTATTGTATTCTCATCAGCGACAAAGGCAGTAAGACAACAAGAGAACGGCTTGAGGTTATGTGTTCAACGAACAACGGTTTTGTCATTGCCGATGAAGATTTGAAGATGAGAGGTCCCGGCGACTTTTTCGGTCACAGACAGCACGGACTTCCGCAGATGTCGATTGCCGATTTTGCCGACACAAAAAGTCTTGAGCTTTCTCAAAAAATTGCAGACTGCATAATGGACCGTTACGGTGATATCCGAAACGATGAAATACGACTGTTAAAAGCAGAGGTAGACCGCCTGTTTGAGCGTGGCGGACAAAATGCTTTAAACTGAAAAACTATAAATGGGAGAATTAAGTAAATGAGAAAAACCATAACCAAAACACTTTCACTTCTCTGTATGCTTTGCATCATTATCTGTTCCGCTTTCACAACGGCAGGCGCTGCGTCCTATCCTAATGATGTAAAAACCAAGTCGGACTCAATCCTTCTTGTAAATATGGATTCGGGTCAGACCGTGTATGAAAAAGACGCCGACTCAAAGCGTTACCCTGCGTCAACAACAAAGATTATGACCTACATAATTGCGGTTGAAAACATTGCCGATCTTGATAATACAAAAATTCCGATTAAGCAGTCGGTTCTTGATGTTCTCAAAAACACAGGCAGTTCCCTTGCAAATGTTGAAAATCATGTCGGTAAGAGTATGACTGCAATCGATCTGCTTTACAGCATGATGGTTCCCTCGGGTAATGATGCCGCAATGGTTCTTGCCGATTATATTGGGGAAGGTAATGTTGATAACTTTGTCAAGCTGATGAATGAAAAGGCAAAGGAACTTGGTTGCGAAAACACTCATTTTGCAAATCCTGACGGACTTCACGATCCCGACCACTACACAACCGCCCGTGATATGTACAAAATCACAACCTATGCGCTCACTCTTCCTCGCTTTGAAGAAATCACAAATACCTGTACATACACTTGTGACGGTGACGATACAGCCCTTGTAACAACCAACTACCTCATTGACGCCAACCGTGGCGGCGAGTATTACTATATGTATGCAAAGGGCATCAAAACGGGTACGACTAACGAGGCAGGCAGATGTCTTGTAACGACAGCGTCGGCAGACGGCTATTCATATATGGCAATTCTCCTTCACGCACCGTATGAGGAAGGTGTGACCGAGGATTACGCAACAATGACCGATGCGGCAGACCTTTTCCGCTGGGCGTTGACAAGTCTTGAAATGAACACGGTAGCCACCTCGTCAAAACCGCTTTGCGAAGTAAAGGTTAACCTTGCATGGGGCAAAAACAGTACACTGCTTTATCCCGAAACCGACCTCAGCGCAATTGTTCCGAAAGACTGCACAGACGATAACATAATCATCGAACAGGATATTCCCGAAAGCATTGACGCACCGCTTGACAAAGGCTCGGTAGTCGGCAAGGCAACAATCTATTACAAAGCAGATGCAAACAGCGAAAAGCAGAAGCTTGCCGAGGTTAATGTTGTTGCAGGCGAAAAGATTGAACGCAGCGGAATTCTCTATGTGTTCAACATCATCGGCACAGTATTTCAGTCCTATTGGTTTATCGTGATTATCGCTCTTATCATTCTCGTTCTCATCATTTACCTTATTATTTCAAAAATCCACGGTAAGCGTAAAAGAAAGAAGAGAAATGTTAAGCATTACCGCAATCTCTGATGCAATAAAAGTGTAATTAAATTGTAAATTTTCTATACTTGAAATTTGAAAACGGTATGTTATAATTGTTTTAGGGAATAATTATTCGGAGGTTTTCATATGAAGTGTCCATATTGCAGTTATGAAGAAAGCAAGGTTATCGACTCTCGTTCTGCCGATGACGGCGAAAGAATCCGCAGAAGAAGAGAGTGCCTGAGATGCGGCAAACGCTTTACCACACATGAGGTGATTGAAACTGTTCCGATAATTGTTGTTAAGCGTGACAAATCCCGTGAGGTTTTTGACCGCAACAAGCTTACAGGCGGAATTCTCCGTGCCTGCGAGAAGCGTCCCGTTTCAATTGAACAGATTGAAAATATGGTCAATGATATTGAAACTCAGCTTCAGTCAAGCCTTGACCGTGAAATCACTTCAAAGCAAATCGGTGAGCTTGCAATGGATCAGCTCAAGAATATTGACGAGGTTTCATATGTCCGTTTTGCGTCTGTTTATCGCCAGTTCAAGGATATTAACACCTTTATGGACGAACTCAATAAGCTTCTTACTGAAAAGAAATAGTTTCTTATAAAGAATAATTCCGATACTGTACAGCCTTTCTCGGTTGTACAGTATTTTTTTGTTGTACCGCCGCTCTCCGTTAGCACAGATAGTTTGCAATATCAAAAGCATACTATGCCCGAGCGTAAGTATAGCGATTGCTTTTGCAATTTTAAATAGAGGAGTTCATCGGATGCCCACAAGTAACAGCAGAATATTTAAGCTAAGAGTGTTGTACGGAAAGCAACCTATGCAGTTAATTAAAAATTATACGAAAAAATCAAAAATGCCTCTTGACTTAAAGTCAACTTCAGGGTGTAATATATTCCTGTAAAGTAAAAAACAAACTGAAAAATAGTAAAAATTCTGAAACAAAGGAGATTTACAATGGCAAAGTTAATTGCATTTTATTCACGAGCAGATGAAAATTATTTCGGCGGTCAGTACCGCTATGTAAAAGTCGGCAACACCGAAAAGGTTGCAAAAATGATTTCAGACCTCACAGGAGCCGATATGTTTAAAATTGAGCAGAAAGTTCCGTATTCCGCAAACTACAAGGAATGTGTTGCTCAGTCGGTTAAAGACCTTAAATCAAAGGCAAGACCCGAACTTGTTTCATTGCCGAATCTTGACGATTACGATGAAATTTATCTCGGCTATCCAAACTACTGCGGAACAATGCCTATGGCGGTTTATACTTTCCTTGAAGCATTTGATTTTACGGGCAAAACAATTCATCCGTTCTGCACTCACGAGGGAAGCGGACTTTCAAACACAGTCAATGATATTAAAAATACTGCCAAAGGTGCAACCGTAACAAACGGACTTCCCTTGTTCGGAAGTGATGCCGATAAGGCAGAAGGCATTGTTAATGATTGGATTAAAAAAATTTAATTACACAAGGAGATAATATTATGAAAATTGCAGATAAGAATGAATTTGAAAAGCAGAATGTATTCGGCACAGGCACTCCCAACACAGCTTATGCAAAGTATTTTATCGGAGAGTCGTACCTAAATCCACTCACAAAGCCCGAGGACAGACTTCACCTTTTAAATGTAACATTTGAACCGAGTTGCCGTAACAACTGGCACATTCACCACGCAAGGAGTGGTGGTGGGCAGATTCTGCTTTGTGTCGATGGGGAAGGCTGGTATCAGGAAGATGGAAAGTCAGCACAAAGCCTGCACCCGGGAGATGTTGTTGTGATTCCGCCGGAAGTTAAGCATTGGCATGGTGCAAAGGCAAACAGTTGGTTCAGCCACCTTGCAATTGAATGTCCGGGCGAAGAGATCAGCAATGAATGGTTAGAAGCTGTAACCGATGAACAGTATGCTGCTTTGAAGGAGGACTGAATAAAATGGAATTTGTAATGGTGTGAAGATGCCGATTTTGGGCTATGGTGTGTATCAAGTTGACCCGAAGGAATGCGAACGCTGCGTATCCGATGCCTTGGAAGTAGGCTATCGGCTGATTGACACCGCACAGGCTTATTATAACGAAGAAGGCGTTGGTGCAGCAATTTCAAACAGTGGCATTCCACGGGAAGAACTGTTCCTGACTACAAAGGTATGGATTACAAACGCCGGATATGAAAAGGCAAAGGCATCCATTGAAGAATCCCTGAAAAAGTTAAAGACGGATTATATTGACCTGCTGTTGATTCATCAGCCAATCGGGGATTATTACGGCACGTATCGGGCAATGGAAGAAGCATATGAAGAGGGCATTTTAAAGGCAATTGGGGTTTCTAACTTCCATCCGGATCGGTTCGTAGACATCAGCAATTTTGTCAAGGTGCAGCCGGCAGTGAACCAGATTGAAACCCATCCGTTCCAGCAGCAGAAGCTGGCTCGAAAGTATCTGGACAAGTATCACACGCAGATTGAATCTTGGGGGCCGTTTGCCGAGGGCAGAAAAGATTTGTTCCAGAATCCAGTTTTGCAGGAAGTTGGTGCGAAATACGGAAAAACCGTTGCACAGACTGTTCTGCGGTTCTTGATTCAGAGCGGTGTTGTTGTGATTCCGAAGTCCACCCACAAGGAACGGATGCAGGAAAATTTCAATGTCTTTGATTTCACCTTGAATGAAGATGATATGCAGAAGATTCAGGCATTGGATGAGGCAGAAAGTGCTTTCTTCTCGCACTATGACCCAGAAACTGTTGAATTTTTGGCAAGTTTCGGCAAGTAAAAAGATTATGATTTTTATTAATAGGAGGAATTTCTCATGAAAACATTGGTTGCTTATTTTTCCGCAAGTGGCGTTACTGCAAATGTTGCGAAGTTGCTGGCAGAGGCAGCAGAGGCAGACTTGTTTGAAATCAAGCCGGCTGTTCCGTATACCAATGCGGACTTGAACTGGATGGACAAGAAGAGTCGCAGCACGGTTGAAATGCAGGATAAGCGTTCTCGTCCAGCAATTGCAGCTCCGTGCAGCAATCTGGCAGACTATGACACGATTTTTGTAGGCTTTCCGATTTGGTGGTATGTTGCACCGACCATCATCAATACGTTTTTGGAAAGCGGCGATTTCTCTGGAAAGAAGATTGTTCTGTTTGCAACTTCCGGCGGCAGCGGATTCGGCAAGACTGTTGCCAATCTGAAAGACAGTGCACCGGGTGCAACGATTGTAGAAGGTAAGCTGCTGAACGGAACACAGAGCGTTGCAGGACTGAAAAGCTGGGTAGACAGCATTTTGAAGTAAGTAGATACAAATAAAAGAGGAGGAATCTCTCATGTTAGGAAATTTTGAATATTATAATCCGACCAAGCTGTATTTCGGAGAGCAGGCACTCGATGGCTTGCGGAAAGAACTGCCGAAGTACGGGAAAAATATTCTGCTGGTTTACGGCGGCGGTTCGATTAAGAAGAATGGCATTTATGATCAAGTCGTTTCCATCTTGCAGGAATGCGGCAAGACGATTGTAGAAGATGCTGGTGTTATGCCGAACCCGACTGTAGAAAAGCTGAAAGAGGGCTGCGAACGGGCAAGAGCCGGAAAAGTTGATTTTATTCTGGCAGTTGGCGGCGGTTCTGTCTGCGACTATGCGAAAGCCGTTTCTGTTTCCGTGCACTGTCCGGAAGACCCGTGGGAAAAGTTTTATATTCGGGAAGAAGAGCCGGAAAACGAAATCATTCCGGTGGGCTGTGTGCTGACGATGGTCGGAACCGGTTCAGAAATGAACGCAGGTTCGGTTATCACCAACCATGAACAGAAGCTGAAAATCGGACATGTATTCGGGGAAGAAGTGATGCCGAAGTTCTCCATTCTGAATCCGACCTTTACCTTTACGCTGCCAAAGTATCAGATGATTGCTGGATTCTTTGATATTATGTCGCACATTCTGGAACAGTACTTCTCCGGAACGGATGACAACACTTCGGATTATCTGATGGAAGGACTGCTGAAATCGTTGATTCACAGTGCAAAGATTGCGGTAGAGAATCCGAAAGACTATGAAGCAAGAAGCAATATCATGTGGATTGCAACATGGGCACTGAATACGCTGGTAGAAAAAGGCAAGACAACCGACTGGGAAGTGCATATGATTGGGCAGGCAGTCGGTGCGTATACCGATGCAACCCATGGCATGACATTATCTGCTGTTTCGCTGCCGTATTATCGGTATATTTTGCAGGCTGGCTTGCCGAAGTTCAAGCGGGATGCGATGAATGTTTGGGATGTATGCCCAGATGGAAAGACCGATGAACAGATTGCAGAAGAAGGGCTTGCTTGCATGGAAGCATATATGAAGCAATTGGGTCTGGTAATGAATCTGACCGACTTGGGCGTGACAGAAGATATGCTGGAGGGCATTGCAGATGCAACGCTGATTATGACTGGCGGTTATCAGGTATTGACCCATGAAGATGTGGTTGCAATTTTGAAGCAGGCACTGTAAATTTGATTTTTGGTGAAACGAGAAACAGCCATCTCTTACCGAAACGGTAGGAGGTGGCTGTTTTTGAAAAAGGATATTGACAAAGCAGAAAAAATTTGGTATGCTGAATGCAGAGGAAACCGAATAGACGCAAGAGAATGAATAGGAGGCGTTTAGAATGAGTACCAGAGAACAAGCAGTACAGATTTTTAATCAACTGACAGAAGAACAGTTGCGGGGATTTATTCTGATGTTTCATGATTTGGTTTCTGTTCCTGTGATTCCGGAGGAAGAGCCGGATGCATGGGATCGGGAAATGATTGCAGACAGCAAGAAAGAAAATACAGAGTCTATGAAACTGGATGATTTTGTGAAGGAATTGGGGTTGCAACCGGATGATTTACGAGTATGAGATTCAGAGAAAAAGCGATGAAGTTCATTCAAAAGCAACCCGTACCGCAACAGAAGCGGATTTTAAAAGATGTACCGTTTCCGTTTGATATGTGACACAATATGACATAAGCAGGTCAGACGTGGACAGATTTATAAATGAAAAATAGATTCCTTGATGGTGTGTGAATCCAGTCAGGGAATCTATTTTTTTATGTTTCTTGTTTTTGATACACAAAAAAGCGGTAAATGTAAAATCATCTACCGCTTTTCCGTAAAATATTTGGCGGAAAGAGAGGGATTCGAACCCTCGGTACGCTATTAACGTACACACGAGTTCCAGTCGTGCGCCTTAGACCAGCTCAGCCATCTTTCCATCCGTATTCTGCACTGTGTGCATGTGGTGCGAGTGACGGGACTTGAACCCGTACGTCGAAACACACGCCCCTCAAACGTGCCTGTCTGCCAATTCCAGCACACTCGCATATTTTAACAAGATACGGTATCACGTTTTCATTATCTTACGTTTTAGCATCTCGCCTCAGTGCTTTATTATTATAGCAGAAATTTGCAGGATTGTCAAGCGGTTTTTCGACTTTTTTACGTAAAAAGAAAATTCAAATTGAACCTAGATTTTATGCAAGTTGCACAAAATCCGGAATTTTACACGTCCATCTGGTGATGATAGTAGTAAACTGCCAGCTGTGTCCGGTCACGCAGCTGCAATTTTTCCAAAATGCTGCTGAGATAATTCCGAATCGTTCCCTCACTGAAACAAAGTGCCGCAGCGATTTCCTTGTTGCTGTATCCCTTTGCAACCTGTGCAATGATTTCCTGTTCTTTTTCTGTAATGTCATATTTGGCATAGTCGAATGTAGATTTCTTTTTGAATTGTTTGGAGAAACAGGAAACAACTTGCTCCCCGAATACGTGTTGCCCCTGCATGACTGCTTCGAGAGCCGGAACGATTCCGGCAAAGTCCTGTTTTAATAAGTATCCCTTTGTCCCGAGTTCCAACGCCTTTGCAATATAGGCATCATCGGAAAATGTTGTTAGGAACAAAATTCGAGCGTTTGGGTCTTGTTGCAGAATCTGTTCGCCGGCATCCAGTCCGCTTCCATTCGGCATTTGAATGTCCAGTAGCAGGACATCCGGTTTCCACTGTTGATAGAGAGCAATCGCTTCCGCTCCAGATGTTCCGGTTGCCAGAACCTGTACAGAGCCGGTGCTTTCGAGGATGGTTTTCAGCGAGAGCGTCACAAGCTGGTCGTCATCAATGAGAATAATACGCATAGGAGAAGATTCCTTTCTTTACATTATAATGGTAGGGTGGGCGATTTATGATTTTGGAATAGAGAGAAACACCCGAAACGAATCTTTTTCCGGAAAGAATCGAATCAGCCCGTGAACTTGTTCGGCTCGGTCTTGCATGGTTTCCAGACCGATTCCGGTTTGCTGCAAGTGCGAGCCTGTTCCGTTGTCTGTAATGGAAAGCTGATAAAAAGCCGGATGTTCCCGAAGGACAATTTGAATGGCATCGCCGTTGGAGTGCTTGACAACATTCGACAGGCTTTCTTTTAAAACGCCCAGCAGGCAGAGCTTTACAATGCTGGGAATCTGTTCGGAAATATCATAAGTCAAGGTGATGTGGTAAGTATCTTTCAGAGGTTGCAAGCAGTCCTGCACAGACTTTTCTAACGGGATGGCATCATCATGCAGCTTGTGCACGCTGCTGCGGATACTGGTCATGGCACTGTCTAATGTTTCCTGTAGGGCAGCAACAGAGGCTTTTAGCGACTCTTCTTTGACACAAACAGCAAGTGCTCCCGTTTGCAGCAGAGCACGGGTCAGCATATGCCCTACATTGTCATGAATTTCTCTGGCAATGCGGTTGCGTTCTTGCAGCGTTGCCATGCGTACCGCATCATTCTGTGCCGTTTGCAACTGGCGGTTTCGCTGGGTCAATTTTTGCTGCAATTCGCTTGCATGGTCATGCTGCTGGTGGGCAGTCTGTACCCAAGTTTCCCATTGTTGAGCACGCCAGCCCAATAGAATCGAAAGCGGAATCAGTCCGCAGAATAAACAGATTTGCAGCACGGAAAATGTAGCAATGTGCAGCAGAGCACCTACGGCAAAGATAGAGAGATACCATTTTTTCGCCCGAATCGCATCATATAAGAGCAGCGGCATCGTTAAGAGAATTGGCGGATAACAGCTGCAAAGTAGAAAATATCCGCCAAGGCAGATGCTGGACAGTCGACTTTTCGGGAACGCCTGTGCAAGAGCGGAAATCGTCAGGGCAAGCAGGAGAGAAATCACAGGGAGTGGGTGAATGGTGTCAATTGTGGATGCAATAGAAATGAGAATCATCCAGAATAGAACGCCCTTTTCAAGAAATGGGGACAATCAGAAAACCGCCTTTCTAAATCGCTGTAATGGTTGCCGACAGAGGCTTTTTTCATAGTATAACACATTTCAGTGATTCCTGCAACTGTATGATTAAATTTGAAAAAACAGCGTTGATTTTTTGTTATTTTTTTGAAAAGCCATATGAAAACGGCTTGTAGGATTTTCTTTTAAAATGAAACTCTGTAAATGGGTTTTGAAAAGTTTTGACTAACCTTTTCTTTTTAAAAACTGCGGTTTGTAAGGTCTAATTTTTGTCGGATTCTATTGACTTTTTAGGGCGTTTGTCGTATAATAAAATCACAGGAACTCACGTAGAGTTTACCAAAAGCAAAAAGAACTTTCATAGAATTAAAGGAGTGTTACATATGTGGAAATGTTTTAAAAATGAAAAACTGTGGTGTGCAATCGGCGGTGCAGCTGCTCTGGTAATCGGTAAGAAGATTATAACAGCGGAAACCACCCGGAAGCTGGCAGTCAGCGGTCTGGCAAAGGGCATGAAGCTCCAGAGCGATGCAAAGGCAACCTTCCAGAACATGAAGGATGAAGCAGCTGATATTTGCTGTGATGCAAAGGAAGAAGCTGGACTGGCAGACATCGCAGAAGAAGCTGCAACTGAAGAAGAAACGAAGTGATTGTACCATGAATGGCAAAATCGTTTATGACAAACCCGGCAGAATCCGGTTTCGTTGCGGTGCATATGCATTTGAACGGGAACTGGAAACCGCCATTCAGGAAGTATTGCTGCGGAATCGGTTTGTATTGCAGGTAGAAGTCCATGCACAAAACGGCGGCATTCTGGTACATTACCGGAATGGACACCGCTTGGATGTCATCCGTTTGGTTGCAAGAATGAACCCTCGCACCATGCAGCCGTTGGAAAATCAAATCGGAACGGAACAGATTGATTCTGATTTCAAGAATGATTTGGCAAAACTGGTTGCAAAACGGGTTCTATATAAAGCATTGCTGCCAACCCCCATCGGAAACGCAATGATTTTCCTGAAAGGATTGCGGTATGTCGGACGGGCAGTGAAGAACTTATTTGACTGCCATCTGAATGTAGAAGTGCTGGATGGTACTTCTGTGGCAGCTTGTCTGCTGCAAAAGAACTATAAGACTGCTGGAACAATTATGTTCTTGCTGTCTGTTTCCTCCTTGCTGGAAGATTATACTAGAGCCAGAACAAAGGCTGCTTTGACAGATAGTTTAGCGATTAAGACCGAACAAGTCTGGGTTGTTGACGGCGATGTAGAGCGGCTGATGCCAATGGCAGACTTGCAGGTAGATGACTGCATCCGTGTTCGGACGGGCAGCATCATTCCGGTTGATGGTACGATTGTAGACGGCGAAGCCAATATCAACGAATCCTCTATGACAGGCGAACCGCTGAGCGTGATGAAATCCGCTGGAGCAACGGTATTTGCCGGAACGGTTGTCGAAGAAGGAACGATTGTCATTCAGGTAAAAGCCGTTAGCGGAAATACCAAGCTGCAAAAAATCATTGAATTGATTGACCATTCCGAAAATCTGAAAGCAGGCGTTCAGAGCCGTGCAGAACATCTGGCGGACAGCATTGTACCGTTTAGTTTCTTAGGCTTTGGATTGACCTTGCTGCTGACACGGAATATTACAAAGGCAGTTTCGATTTTAATGGTGGACTATTCTTGTGCCATCAAGCTTTCCACGCCGATTTCTGTAATTTCGGCAATTCGGGAAGCAGCAGACTGTGATATTACCATCAAGGGCGGAAAGTATCTCGAAGCGTTTGCTGAGGCAGATACGATTGTCTTTGATAAGACTGGTACGCTGACGAATGCAGAACCCGTTCTGGAAAAGGTCATTCCGTTTGGAGCATATACAGAATCGGAAGTGCTGAAAACAGCAGCTTGTCTGGAAGAGCATTTCCCGCACAGCGTTGCAAGAGCCATTGTAAAGGGAGCTGCGGAACAGAACCTGCACCACGAAGAAGAACACGCAGAAGTGCAGTATATCGTTGCACATGGTATTGCAACCACGCTGCATGGAGAACGTGCGATTATCGGCAGCAAGCATTTTGTTGCAGAAGATGAAGGCATTGTGATTACGCCGGAACAGCAGGCGGAAATTGATGCAAAATCTGGAGCATGCTCCGTTGTCTATCTGGCAATTGGTTCAGAGTTGGCAGGAGTGCTCTGCATGCCAGCGTGACGAAATCGCTCTCAAAATCGCCGGTGAAGTGACCCATGGCGTACATCTCGGCAGTCTTGGCAATATCGCCGCGCTTGATATCCGCGATCACCGGCACACCGGCCTCGCGCACAGCCTTCAGGGTGTCGGCGTAGGCCTTCATGCCCTCCATGCCCAGCGACTCATAGTAAGCGATCTGCACCTTGTAGCAGCCCGCCACAGCCTTGGTGGCATCAATGAGCTTCTTGTTGAAGCGCACGATGTTCTCGCCCTTGGTCAGGGTGCTGTCCACAAAATCGGCAGGCAGGTAGCTGAAATCGGTGTCCAGACCCACGCACACCGGGCCGCGGGCTTCCACAGCTTCGTACAGTTTGTCCATGTTCGTCATTTGGGTGTCCTCCTGTAAGTCGTATTGTAGAACCCTCTCAGGCGCTTGCGCGCCAACTCCCCCGAAGGGGGGAACTTTTTCTCTTGAGGGCAACTGTTTCTTTTCGTAATATGCGAACTGCTTTCCGTACTCTCAGGCAATGCCTGACGGCTTTGCCTGAGAGGGTTTCGTTCTTTTTACTCCTCGGCCTGATAGGTGATCTTACCGGCCTTGATGGTGGCAAACACCTTGCCGTAGAGCTGTGCACCGTCAAAGGGGGTGTTGTGGCTCTTGGAGTGCAGCTTTTCCTTTTCCACCGTGTAGGGGGTGTCCAGATCCACCAGCACAAAGTCGGCATCGAAGCCCGGCTCCAGCTGACCCTTGGCAAGGCCCAGAATTTCGGCGGGGCGGGTGCTCATCAGGTGCACCAGCAGCTCCAGCGGCAGACCCTCCTGCTTGCAGAGCTTTGTGTAGCACACGCCGAAGGCGGTCTCGCTGCCCACCATACCGGCCATGCCCTTCAGCTTGTCTTCCTCAGAGTGAGGTGCATGGTCGGTGGCAATGGCGTCCACGATGCCGGTACGGATGCCCTCCACCAGCGCCTCCACGTCGTCTGCGGTGCGGATGGGCGGGTTGACCCGGTAGTCGCAGGTGTCGTTGGTGAACCACAGGTGGTGGGGGGTCACCTCACAGGTGACCGGTGCACCCCGCAGCTTTGCCATGCGGATGGCGTCCAGTGCACCCCGGGTGGACACATGGCATCCACGTAAGAAAAACTCAATGGAGCTCGGGGTCGGTTTTGCAACCGATACGGGACCGCATGTCCAACTTGGCTGGACGAAACCTTGGATTAATAGCCGAGGCCATAGCTTTCGTACAAATCTTTACGTCTCTGCGCCAAAACAAAACTTTGAAGCGACCTATAAAATGCCATTGTTGAAAAATCCATTAAATTATTATTATGAATTTTCAACCGGTTATGAAAAAGAAAATAAAAATGATACGGATACCAAAACACTCACTTTTGCTGCATTACGTTATTGGAATAATAAAGAAGGTTGGCAATATTTTGCGGGTCTTCGTGTCCGTTACGACAGCTTCACGCAAGCTGATTTCACCGATAAAACGCTCCTTGTTTATCCTACCGGAGGCTTTAACCGGACTCGTTTAAAAGGCGGTCAATTCCCAACATGGGGAGATACCCAAAAAATCACGGTCGATTTAGGGAATAAGCTTTGGATGTCAGAAGCCAATTTCTTTAAAATTCAAGCTTCCACAGCGTGGATTCGTACTTATGCGGAAAATCACCGTTTTATTACCCGTGCAGAAATTGGTTATTTAAATACGCCTGATATTCGAAAAATTCCACCTGCATTACGTTTCTTTGCAGGGGGCGATCGCAGCGTGCGAGGTTATGGCTATAAGAAAATTTCACCGAAAAATAAAGAAGGGAAATTAGTCGGTGGCTCTCGCTTAGTAACAGGTAGCCTTGAATATCAATATCAAGTTTACCCAAATTGGTGGGGAGCGGTGTTTGCGGATACAGGCTTAGCCGCAGATGCTTACAAAGCAAATGAGTTACGCTACGGCGCAGGTTTCGGTGTACGTTGGGCATCGCCAGTTGGCGCCATCAAATTTGATATTGCAACGCCAATTCGAGATAAAGATAACAGCAAAAACATTCAATTTTACATTGGCTTAGGTGCTGAAATTTAGGGTATGACTATGTCTGAACAAGAAAAACAACCAGATAACCAAACCATGCACCCCATTAAAAAGAAAAAAAAAAAAAACCCCCTGCCGTAAAATTTTATGTGTCGGAAGTGCGGTCATTTTTGTCCCTGTTTTAGGCTTAGTCACAGCACTTTCTTTTGATAGTGGACAACGTGCACTTATTCAACTTGCGGATAAAATGCTCGATAGCTTATCTATTGAGAAAGTCAGCGGTGGCTTACAAGATGGTTTAGTCTTAGAAAATTTACGTTTTCAAACAACCGGCGTAGATGTGGCTCTC
>OGXG01000463.1_pt1 | contig 22614 bp, 20 predicted proteins | sample 1576251 | NCBI WGS metagenome assembly OGXG01 (sample SAMEA3541533, study PRJEB24748) | human gut metagenome | biome: human gut; feature: human-associated habitat; material: faeces | place: China | collected 2012
ATTCATCGGACGGTTTTGTACAAACCCATATAGAATACACTTTTCGGATTTTTCCGTACTCCGACTTTTTGAATATCGACCCGTGCTGGGTAGAAATCATTCTACTGCAATAATAGATTGCACGTTTCGTCAGCGGATATCCCGGATTGAGCGCAGTCTGTGCTTCCACATTGATAATAAGACGAATCACATATTGCGAAGCCGCATCATGCACTGCTGTCGGCACAATCGCATCAAAGCGAACATCATATTGAATCTTAATATCTGTCTTTAAATCACACTCTACCGTAATTATATCTTTGATAGCGAAGCAAATCAACCACATTTTTTATTTGAAACGAAATACACTATTTTGTTTCACTTTGCAAGGAATCTGTGGGTATTCTGCACAAAGGTGCATGGGGGTGCGTGGGATTTTATTGGCTGGTTTTTGCAGCGTGCCGTGTACTACACCATTACTACATCATTTTATGGGAAAGAGACTGGGTATGACACAAATATTTTACCTTTCAAAACTTTTGCACCGTCCACTGGATGATAGGCCCTGCTATTATAATTGTGGCAATCGTACACACACCAAAACGTCCGCCGCAAAGCACACCAAGCACAACCATAAGCACATCCAGCACCATGCGGACGTATTTCACCGGCCAGCCGTTCTTCTCTGCCAGCGCAAATGTCATGGCTTCGTAGGAGCCACGCCCCAGATTTGCAGACGAATAGAGCCCCGTACCAAATGAAAACACAACAATTCCCGCACACATAATGATAAAGTTGAGGATTCGGCTCTGGCTGTATACGTGTAATCGGCTAAAAATTTCTACAAAGCCACTGTAAAACAGCTGATAAATCACTGTACCGATATGGATTTGACGGTGGTCATAGAAGAACACAAACGCGAGCATGACCACCGCTACCGCAAGCGACGCGCCGCCAATCGTAAGCCCTGTCAGGTTTGCCACACCCTGCCAAAAGATAGCCAGCGTTGCGCCGCCAAAACCTGCATATACCGCCAATGTAAGGCCATAGGCCGCCAGAATGGAGCCGACCACGATTTTCAGGGCCGCTTTTCCCGACATATGTTTTTGTTCCATTTCTTTTCTCCATGAAAAAACTTCCCCTGCTGCTTGTTGGAAAGTGCAGGGGAAGTTTTTACTGTTACTGTTCCTTCGCCTTGATGGCCGCGTCAATCGCGCGGGCAGCCTCTTTACCGGCGCCCATCGCCAGAATGACGGTGGCTGCACCGGTAACGGCATCGCCGCCGGCGTAGACCATCGGGCGACTCGTCAGGCCGTCGGGACCGTTCGTGATCAGGCAGCCGTGCTTGTCGGCGTCCAGACCCGGCGTGGTGGAGCGGATCAGCGGGTTGGGGCTGGTGCCCAGCGCCATGATCATCGTATCAACGTCCAGGACGAACTCGCTGCCCTCCTTGACGATGGGGCGGCGGCGTCCGGACGCATCCGGCTCGCCCAGCTCCATCTCAACGCAGGTCATACCCTTGACCCAACCGTTCTCGTCGCCCAGCACTTCCGTCGGGTTCGTCAGCGTCTTAAAGACGATGCCCTCCTCCTCGGCGTGCTCGACCTCCTCTTTACGGGCAGGCAGCTCGGCCATGCCGCGGCGATAGACCACATAGACCTCGGCGCCCAGACGCTTTGCGCAGCGGGCGGCGTCCATAGCCACGTTGCCGCCGCCGACAACGGCGACAGACTTGCTCTTCATGATGGGCGTGCGGGAATCCTCCTTGTACGCCTTCATCAGGTTGACGCGGGTCAGGTACTCGTTGGCGGAGTAGACGCCGTTCAGGCTCTCGCCGGGGATGCCCATAAAGCGGGGCAGACCGGCACCGGAAGCAACGTAGACGGCCTCGAAGCCGTAGTCGTTCATCAGCTCGTCGATGGTCAGCACCTTGCCAATGACCATGTTCGTCTCGATGTCCACGCCCAGCTCCTTCAGGCCCTCGACCTCGTGCTGGACGATGTCCTTGGGCAGACGGAACTCGGGGATGCCGTACATCAACACGCCGCCCGCAACGTGCAGGGCTTCGTAGACGGTGACCTTGTAGCCCAGCTTGGCCAGATCGCCCGCGACGGTCAGGCCGGACGGACCTGCGCCGATGACAGCGACCTTGTGGCCGTTGGGCGCGGGGGCGGTGGGCTTGGTATGTACGTTGTTGCGGTACCAGTCGGCAACAAAGCGCTCCAAGCGGCCAATGCCGACGGCCTCGCCCTTGATGCCGCGGACGCACTTGCCTTCGCACTGGTGCTCCTGCGGGCAGACGCGGCCGCAGACGGCGGGCAGCGCGCTGGACTGGGCAATCACATTGTAGGCGGCCTCAAAGTCGCCCTCGGCCACATGCTTGATGAAGCCGGGAATATCAATTTCAACGGGGCAGCCGCTGCGGCAGGGGTGGTTCTTGCACTGCAGGCAGCGCTTGGCCTCGTTCACGGCCATCTCCTCGGTGTAGCCAAGGGCGACCTCTTTAAAGTTTTTGTTGCGGACGTTCGGCTCCTGGCTGGGCATGGGGCACTTTTTCGGGTCCATGTTCGGCATAATTACTGCACCTCCTGCTTCAGCAAATTGCACTCGGCCTCGCGGGCGTGTGCCTCAAAGGGCTTGTACATCGTGCCGCGGTGCATAGCCTCGTCAAAATCGACCTCAAAGCCGTCAAAGTCGGGGCCGTCCACGCAGGCAAACTTGGTCTGGCCGCCGACGGTCAGGCGGCAGCCGCCGCACATGCCGGTGCCATCGACCATGATGGGGTTCATCGACACAACGGTCTTGACGTTGTGGGGCTTCGTCGTCTTGACGACGAATTTCATCATAATCAGGGGTCCGATAGTAATGACCTCGTCAAAGTTTGCGCCCTCGACGATCTTCTTTTCCAGCGGCGCGGTGACAACGCCCTTCTCGCCGTAGGAGCCGTCATCGGTCATAATGATAAACTCATCGCAGCAGGCGCGGAACTCGTCCTCCAGAATGACCAGATCCTTGTTGCGGAAACCGACGATGCCGGTGACCTTGGTGCCCTGCTCGTGCAGTGCCTGGGCAATGGGCAGCGCAATGGCGCAGCCAACACCGCCGCCGACGACGCAGACGTTTTTCAGACCCTCGATCTCGGTGGCCTTGCCCAAGGGTCCCACAAAGTCATGCACGGCCTCGCCCTCTTTGAGGGAGTTGAGCTGCATGGTACCGGCGCCGACAACCTGGAAAATGATAGAAACGGTGCCGGCTTCGCGGTCAAACCCGGCGATGGTCAGGGGGATACGCTCGGAGTCCTCCTTTGCGCGAACAATGATAAACTGGCCGGCCTTTGCCTTCTTGGCAATGAGCGGCGCATGGATGCAAAGTTCGGTTACGGTGGGGTTTAATTCTCTCCGTTTTACGATGGTAAACATAGTGCTCCTCACTTTCGCTCAAAACGCGGTCTTTTTGAAGAAACGGATACAGACCGGCGATCCGAACGCATAGCTCTCTTGTTTTGTCAGGCGGCCATCATCGCCGATGGCAAACACCGTGATGTTGTCGCTGTCCTGGTTCTCAGCCAACAGGTAGCTGCCTGTGCGATCCAGCGCAAAGTTGCGGGGCGTTTTGCCACCGCTGGACCGGCACTCGATCCAGGCAAGGCTGCCGTCCTCCAGAATGTGGTAGGCCGTGATGCTGTCATGGCCGCGATTGGAAGCATACAGGAACTTGCCGTCCGCCGTGATATGCAGGTCGGAGCAGATGTTCTCCCCCGTGAAGCCATAGGGCAGTGTGGAGGTCTCCTCACACAGAGTCATTTTGCCCGCATTGTAACGATAGTGCATTACGCGGGAACCAATCTCGTTGATAAGGTAGAAGTCCTTGCCGTTCGGGGCAAACTCACCGTAGCGCGGGCCGCATCCGCGTTCGACCGTGATCGTCGCCACCTCATCAGTATGTACTTCTGCACCCTCGTAGCGGTAGGCCACAACCTTATCCATGCCCAAGTCTGGCACGAACATCAGCGGGCAGTCCGGCGCAAAAATGCTGCTGTGGGCGTGGGGGCCCTTCTGGCGGGTGGGGTGTACGCTGTTGCCCTCATGCTGAAAGACCGTTTTATCGGCCCGCAGGTTGCCCTGTGTGTCGCGTGGGAAAATTGTGACCGCGCCGCTGGCGAAGTTTGCCACCGACACAAATGCGCCGTTGGGGGCAATCTCCACATGGCAGGGATCTGTACCGGCGGTGTTGAAGTCTGCCTCGATCTGCATCGTACCATCCGGCTCGTAGCCAATCTGGGTCAGGCCACCGCCGAACGCACCGCCGTACTCCTTCATTTCGTTGACTGCGTAAATTTTGCGCTGTTCCTCGTCGATTGCCACAAACGACGGGTTGCGCACGGGCAGCGTCGTCAGCGTCTCGATCTTGCCATCCTCAAAGCTGCAAATCGAAACACCCTTGCCTTTTCCCTGGAAAACCTCACCAGTGCCGAACAGAATTGGCTCGGTGTAGGTGCCAAGGCAGAAAAACTGTTTCATAGCTGCCACCCTTTTACTTCTTTTCCACACGCTCAACGGCCTTGACAGCCTCGATGATAAAGGCGTCGCGCTTCTTCATGTCGTCCTCAATGCTGCGGGTCGACCAATCATAGAAGCCCTTGCCGGTCTTGGCACCCAGGTCGCCCTTCTCCACCAGTTCCTTGATGTAGGGGCTGGCGGTCTTGTCGGCGCAGATGCTGGGCAGCACGGTCTCCTGCACGGAGAGACCCAGGTTCAGACCGATGGCGTCCAGATGCTTCAGCGGGCCCCAGACCGGGAAACGCATTGCCATGCCGCAGCTGATGGCGGTGTCCACATCCTCGGCGCTGGCAAGGCCGGAGGCAACGATATCGATAGACTCACGGATGATGGCCTGGAATACACGGTTTGCCAGCTGGCCGGGCAGGTCGCGCTTGACAAGCACCGGGGCTTTCTTCCACTTGCGCAGTTCGTCGCGGACTGCCACGGCGACGGCCTCGTCTGTCTTGTCGCCCATGACGACTTCCACCAGCGGAACCAGGTGGGCGGGCAGCCAGAAGTGGGTGGTGACGGTGCGCTCCGGGTGGACGCACTTGGCGCTGATATCGGTGATGCGCAGACCGCTCGTGTTGGAGCAGATGGGCACTTCCACGGGCAGCACGGCATCCAGCTGGGCAAATAGGTTCTGCTTGGCCTCGACATTCTCAATGATGGCTTCAATGACCAGGCGGGCGTTCTCCGCCGTCTTGATACTATCGTCGCTGGTGGAGAGCAGCTCAATAGCCTTCTCGGCCTCCTCGTGGGTATTCAACTCGTTCTCCTCGCGCAGGCGGATGCACTCAATGGCCTTCTTGCGGCCATTCTCGGCGCGTTCGGCGCTGGTATCCACCAGCACAGTCTTGTTGCCGGCCAGGGCGCTCATAGCACCGATGCCGCTGCCCATCATACCGCTGCCAACGACCATTACGATATCTCTCATTTTAACTTTCTCCTCTCGTTGTGTTCAATCTTCGGGGAACAGCAGCACGACGCGGCCTTTTGTTTTGCCGTCGCGCAGCAGTCCCAATGCTTCATTGATCTGTTCAAATGGGACTGTCTTGTAGACGTAGGGAACGATCTTACGCTGGTTCACCAACTCCACGACCTCGGCCATATCCTGCCGGGTCATGCCGCGCATCCCCAGAATCTCCTTTTCAAATTTCATAACTTCCTGATAGTTGACCTTGAAATCCTCGCTGATATAGCCACAGACCAGCACTTTGCCGCCGGGCCGCACCATGTAGACGCCCTCATTGATGGACCATTCCAGGCCGATGTTGTCCAGTACCACATCCACACCGCGCCCGTTCGTCAGTTCAGCCACGCGGGTGCGCAGATCCTCGCAGGAAGTATCTATGACTGCGTCCGCGCCCATCTGTTTTGCCACTTCCAGCTTGTCTGCCTTGCGGCTGGTGGCGTAAACCGTTGCGCCCATCAGCTTGGCGATCTGGATAGCGTTCATGCCCAAACCGCCGACGCCCAGAATCAGCAGCGTCTGGCCGATGCCCAGTTTTGCCTGGTTTTTCAGACCGTTGTACATACAGCCCACTGCATCCGGGATGCCGGTAATCTCCTCAAACGGGATTGTGGGGTCCACTGTAAAGGCGTTTTTTGCCGGGATGACGCAGTATTCCTCGTGGGAGCCGTCCCGCTCAAAGCCGATACGGACCAGGCTGCGGCACAGGTTTGTGCGCCCGATGCGGCAGAACTCGCACTCGCCGCAGACGATATCAATGGCGGCGGAGATATGCTCGCCGATGCGAGCCGGGTCTACCCCCTTCCCCACGGCCACAATGACGCCTGCCATTTCATGGCCGGGGGTGTAGGGCAGGTGTACCGTGCCGATCTTACCGTCCTGAATGTGGATATCCGACACGCACAGACCGCTGGCACGCACTTTGACAAGCACCTCGCCGGGGCCGGGCACAGGGATAGGCTTTTCCTCAATTTGCAGGGGTTCGTGATAACCGCGCAGCACCGCCGCGCGCATGGTTTCTTTCATTGCGAGACCTCCTTCACGCATTCTAAAGAAACAGCCCCGGCACCGGAATGGTTTCCTGGCCGGGGCCGTTCTTGTCAACAGCTGTTACGGATTGATAACGACCTTGATGGAGCCGTCCTTCTTGTGCTCAAAAATGTCAACTGCCTTCTCGTAGTCTTCCAGCGGGAAGGTGTGGGTGACGAGCTTGTCGCCCTGGATTGCGCCGGTGGAGAAGAAGTGCAGCACCTGCTCAGAGACGTTGGGGTTCGCCTTGGAGCCGACAATCGTCAGCTCGTTGAAGTTGACGGTGTTGGCGGGAATCATAACGTCGCCTGCATGGTAGGTGGCAATCAGTGCGACCTTGCCGGTCTTGCGGGCCATCTTGCAGGCCTTCATCGGGGAGTCGGCAGCGCCGGAGCACTCCATGACTTCATCCGCACCGATGCCGTTGGTCAGCTCCAGAACACGCTGGACGGAATCCTCTTTCTCGAAGTCGATGCAGACATCCGCGCCCAGTTCGCGGGCCTTTTCCAGCTTGGCGCCGCGGCCAACGACGATAACGCGGGCAGCGCCCAGTGCCTTGCACTCCTGCATGGCGCACAGACCAATGGGGCCGGGGCCGATGACAACGCAGGTGCCGCCGGGGGTGACGCCTGCCATCTCAACGCCGTGGATGCAGTTTTACACAATCGTGATAAAATATCCTAGCATTTGCAGTTTTGTTTAAAATATAAAAGGAGTAAATCATTATGGCAAGAAGTACAACAAAAGAATTGACCAGCGGTTCCCCTATGAAACTGATTCTCGGTTTCGCCGTACCGCTTCTGTTCGGTATGCTGTTTCAACAATTTTACAGTCTCATGGACACCATCATCGTCGGCCGCTATCTCGGCGTGACGGCACTTGCTGCAGTTGGGGCAACCGGAAGTATCAATTTTCTGATCATAGGATTCTGTCAGGGAATCTGCAACGGTTTCGGTCTGCCGGTTGCCCAGCGGTTCGGTGCGCGCGACTATGACGGCGTGCGCAAATATGTCGGTAATTCCGCCATTCTGTCGGTTCTCATCGGCGGTGTTCTCACGGCACTGACCGTCATTTTCTGTCGGCAGATTCTGGTGCTGATGCAGACACCTTCCGATATTATCGACCTGTCCTATAATTATATTGTTGTTATTTTTGCCGGCATACCAGCCATCATCCTTTATAATATACTCTCCTCCTACCTGCGTTCTCTGGGGGACTCCATCACGCCGGTCATTTTTCTGATCGTTGCGGCTGTCTTAAATATCGGACTGGATCTGTTCTTTATCATCTGTCTGCACTGGGGAGTTTTTGGTGCCGCATTTGCTACCGTTTTATCGCAGGCGGTTTCCGGTGTGCTGTGTCTTTTCGTGATCATCCGGAAATTTGACATTCTGCACCTGAAGCGCTCCGACTGGGTACTGGATGCTTCCTATGTAAGAAATCTTCTGATTATGGGACTTCCTATGGGTCTGCAGTATTCCATTACCGCCATCGGAAGCGTCATTCTGCAGACTGCTGTCAACACCTTAGGTTCAGGCGCCGTGGCAGCCATGACGGCCGGCAGCCGTATCTCGATGTTTATGATGTGCCCGTTTGACGCACTCGGTTCTACCATGGCAACTTACGGCGGACAGAACGTTGGCGCCGGAAAATACGATCGTCTGGCAAGCGGTATGAAATCTGCCATCATTCTTGCCGCAGTTTACTCCGCAGCGATCCTTGTTGTCATCATTTTCCTTGCACGTCCACTGATCTATCTGTTTATAGATCCTTCGGACAGTGCCAATATCACACAGGTTGTCGCACAGGCCAGACAATTTCTGATCACCAACACCTGCTTTTATATGCTTCTGTCGCTGGTCAATATTGTTCGTTTTCTTATCCAGGGAATGGGCTTTTCCGGCTTTGCTGTATTTGCCGGTGTATTTGAGATGATTGCCCGCGCATTGATCGGTCTGATCTTTGTACCGATCTTCGGATTTACGGCTGCATGTTTTGCCAGTCCGCTGGCATGGCTGTTTGCGGATTGTTTCCTGCTTCCGGCATTCTTCCACTGTCGGAAGAAGCTTATGCGGAGGGTTTGCCAATAAATAACAGGTATAAATATAAGTTTTCTCGATGCGACGGAAGAAGGGGGACATTCTCTTTCTCCAGAAAAATTTGCAAAGCAGCGCCGATTTTGATTTCAGGTTCTTTTTTGAAAAATTTTACTTTAATGCCATTAGCGTTATGTGATGGAACTACGGCGCAGTTGCAAATTTGTTCTTCCGAAAGAAATGTCCCCCTTCTTCCTGTTGATTGGAAAAAAGATAAGTGAAAGAACGATTTTCACAAATTCTGTAAATGGGATCTATTGATAAAAAAATAATGATTAAGGTGACACATTTCCTTATTTTCAATGCCTAAAATAAAGGAATGTCACCTGCAAGAGAAAAATTGCTTCTTCAGATACCGATTTTTTGAAAAAATGGTACCTGAAGAAGCAATTTTTGTTCCATAGAGACTTTGTGGTATCTAAATGTTACATTTTAAGTGTATAGATACCATAACGGTATCTTTTATGCAAATTTTCTTTGTATAGATACCAGCACATTTTCCAAATTATCTTTTCTCCAACCAACAGGAAGAAGGCGTATATTTCTTTCGGAAGAACAAATTTGCAACTTGCTCTGGCACTCACTGAATAAAGATAATTGCATAAAATGAAAATCCTTACACAAAGAACCTGAAATCAATGCCAGAGCTGCTTTGCAAATTTTTCTGTAGAAAGAGAATATACGCTTTCTTCCGTCACATTGAGAAAACTTATATCTGCCAGAGAACGCAATTAAACAGCTGCAATAAAACGTTCGAATGCCTTACGTCCTTCCGGTGTACACTTGTACACACCTGCATCCTGCAATACTTCATTAAAGACCAGACCGATTTCCTCATGCAGAATATCCATCACATTGTCTTTTGTGATCTTATCATACTTCGGAAGGAAACCTTCTGCCCATTCTGCATGGGAAGCAAGTGTTTCTGTCGCACGTAAGTCTGTACCATTTACCAGTGCATCGGCAAGCTCTGCCATCTCATCTTTCAGGCGGGCAGGCAGTACCGCAAGTCCCATAACCTCGATGAGACCGATGTTCTCTTTTTTGATATGATGCAGTTTTGCATGTGGATGATAGACACCCAGCGGATGCTCCCCGGTCGTGATGTTGTTGCGCAGTACCAGATCCAGTTCAAAATCATCTCCACGTCTGCGTGCAATCGGTGTGATCGTATTGTGTGGCTCTCCGTCTGTCTCAGCATAGATAAATGCATCCTCATCGGTATAGCCTCTCCAGGTTAAGAGAATCTTGTCTGCCAGTTCAATCAGACGCTCCTTGTCCGGTCCGCTGATACGGATAACAGACATTGGCCATTTCACGATTCCAGCTTTCACATCAGAAAATCCTTCAAACTGAAGTTCTTTCTCAATCGGTGCTTTTGCCATGGCAAATGTATAATGTCCGCCCTGGAAATGATCATGACTTAAAATAGATCCTCCAACGATTGGCAGGTCTGCATTAGATCCTACGAAATAATGTGGGAACTGTGTCACAAAATCCAGAAGTTTTCCAAATGTTGCACGCTCGATTTTCATCGGTGTATGCTTGGAATTGAACACGATGCAGTGCTCATTGTAATATACATATGGAGAATACTGGAAAAACCAGTCACTATTGTTAATGGTCAGAGGAATAATACGGTGGTTCTGGCGTGCCGGATGATTGACACGTCCTGCATATCCCTCATTTTCCTTACAGAGCTGGCACTTCGGATACGCGCTCTGCTTTGCATTTTTTGCTGCCGCAATGGCTTTTGGATCTTTCTCCGGTTTGGACAGATTGATGGTGATATCCAGTGTTCCAAACTCGGTGTCGGTTGTCCACTTGCGGTCTTTTTTGATACGCTGTCTTCTGATATAATTGCTGTCACAGCTTAATTTGTAAAAATAATCCGTTGCGGCAAGCGGTGAGGTATACTCATACAGATCACGGAACGTCTTGCGGACACTGCTTGGTTCCGGTACCAGACATCCCATAATTTTTGTATCAAACAAATCTTTGTATACAATACTGTTTTCTGCCATGAGACCATTCTCATATGCATAATCCATCATTTCTGCAAGGATTCCCTCAAGTTTTCCTTCTGCCTCTTCCTGTGTCCATGCCGGAAGATTTTCCACCTTTTCAAATACCGCATCCTCGATTTCGTCTACCTGAAAAAGCTCCAGCAGGCGGTTAATGGTATATACTTTGTCCTCCGGATCTACCAGTCCGGTGCTCAGACCATATTTTACTAACTCTAAAATGTTCTCCTGAATCATCTCGTACTCCTTTTTATAAAGCCTGTCGGCAAATGCGGTTCCAATCAGCTCCGCACACATTTACCCTATGTAATACGTTCTTAAATCAGACGGCTTGGGCCATCTCCGATGGAAACCACATAAAATTCCGGTGTCTTTCCGACTTTTTCCTCATATGCCTTTGTCAGCTTCTCCTTGAATTCGTCCACGGATGCATCCTTTACGATACTGACCGTGCATCCACCGAATCCGCCTCCGGTGATACGGGAACCGATCACACCAGGAATCTTCCATGCTTCATCCACAAGTACATCCACTTCTGGACAGGAGGTCTCATAATCGTCACGCAGGGAAACATGGGAAGCATTCATAAGTTTTCCGAATGTTTCAATATCGTTTTCCTTCAGAGCCCTGACTGCTGCGATTGTACGCTGATTCTCGTAAACCGCATGTTTGCCTCTCTTTCTGGCAACTTCATCCTTAATGGCTCCCTTGTACTGCTCAAACTGCTCATCCGTCAGATCTCCAAGCGTTTTGATATCCACAACGGTCTGCAGATCCTTCAGTGCCTGTGCACTCTCATTTCTGCGGTCATTGTATGCGGAAGTAACCAGGCTGTGTTTTACCATACTGTTGGTGACGACAATTTTTGCCCCGTCAAGTACGATTGGTGCATATTCAAAAGAAAGATCCGAAGTATCAAGGAAAATTGCATTGTCCTTTTTCCCCATGGCAGATGCAAACTGATCCATAATTCCACAGTTGCAGCCATTGTAGTTGTTCTCGGAATACTGTCCGATCAGAGCCAGATCCTGATTGGTCACATCAAAACCATACAGATCCTTTAACATATATCCGGTAACCACTTCTAAGGATGCGGAAGAAGAAAGTCCGGAACCGTTTGGAATATTTCCGAATAATGCAATATCCAGACCGGTTTCCAGTTTCATGCCGCGTCCTTCAAATGCCCACATAACACCCATCGGATAGTTGGTCCACAGTCCATCCGGGTCCGGAGTAAATGCATCCAGCGAACTTTCGATTACTCCCAGTTCATCGAAGTTCATGGAATAAAAACGCAGTTTCCGATCAGTTCTCTTTCTCGCTGCCATGTAGGTTCCAATGGTAAGTGCACATGGAAATACATGTCCGCCGTTGTAATCGGTATGCTCACCGATCAGATTTACACGTCCCGGTGCAAAATATACTCTGATGTCCCCCTCATCGCCAAAGATTTCTTTAAACTTTGCTAATACATCATTCTGAATCATTGTTCTCTCCCTTTCTACATGTTTATCCGCTGCTTGGTGCAACGGTTCGTTTTCTTGATAATTCCATTATACATGAAGGGGAATTCTTTGCAATATGCTTTGCGCAACTTGCAACATTCCCATTCCTTCATGCAACAATTTTACATATCTTATTTTCTAAAATCACGAATCACTTCCAGTGCCGGAAGGACATTTCCATCGTAGTCAAACAATGCCTGATTAGCCCACTCATTGCCACATGGTCCCGGATCATTCATATACTTTAAGGATGCCGGCGTTGCCCAGCCGCTTCCGTGTACCGGAATCCATGCAGGCTCCCACCAGAAAAATCCCAGACCTTTGTTGTCACGCACATGTGCCACGCGGTTTAAGAAGTCCTTCGTAAAATCTACCTGTCCCTGTACCGTCATCGGATACTCGATCTTTGCCACAAGTTCCGGCTTTGTCGCATATCCCTTTCGCTCACTGTCCTTTAGTTTCTCATACTGCTTGTAATCTTCCATGGTATATCCCATAGAAACCTCTGCCACGATCAGTTCCTTCCCGTAACGGGCTGCCATATCGTTCATGTTGTCTTCAAGCATCTGCAGGGTGCCATGCCAGAACGGGTAATAGGAAAGTCCGATATAATCAAAATCTTCCCCACGCTCCATATAATGATCGAACCAGTCGCGGTACATCTCATTGTTTCCACCGTTGTCGAGATGAATCATCAGCGGGATCTCCGGCTTAACGGCACGGCATGCCCGGATACCGGAACTGATAAATCTTGCAATATTGTCATAATTCGGCTTTAATCCCTCCGGCCAGAGCAGTCCGTTGGTCACTTCGTTGCCCACCTGGATCATTGTCACATTGACACCGGCTTCCAGTACTTTGCGAAGAGAATCCCCGGTAAACTCATAAACTGCCTGTTCCAGCTGGTCCGCGTCAAAATCTTTCCACGCCTTTGGCTTAATCTGTTTTCCCGGATCTGCCCAGAAATCACTGTAATGAAAATTTAATAATACGCCGAATCCCGCATCGGATACTTTCTTTCCGATGGCAATTGTCTCTGCCAGATCATTGCATCCGGCACCGTACGGTTCACCGGTTTCGGAATACGGGTCATTCCACAGACGCAGACGGATTGTGTCCACATCATAATCTCTCATGATGTCTAAAATATCCCGCTCTTTTCCATGGTCATAATATTTTGCCCCACAGCGCTCTAACTCAAGCAATGTGGAAAGGTCCATTCCTTTAATAAATCTGCTCATCTTTTCTCCTTTTCTTCGAAAACGTTTACCATCCCTTTAATGCGTTAATATGAAAGTTCTGTAATTTCCGCTCATACCGCTGTGGATTGATCTTCCACTGGTATGGCGACGTATTAAAAAATTTTTTAAAATTCCGGTTAAAGGTGGAAGTTGTGGAAAATCCTGCCTTTCTGGCAACCTCATCCATCGAATCATTGCCATGCTTCATCTGTTCACACGCGTATTGTACACGCACCAGATTCACATAATCCATCGGCAGCATATGCACATATTCTTCAAACACTTTCCGGAAAGATGTCTCACTCATCCCACAGACCTGCGCAAGGGTGCACACTTTTACCTCTTCCTGATAATGGTCATTGACAAACGTGAGTGCATCTGCGATCTGCCGCATTGTTCCGCTTCCTGCCGCCTCAAGTCTCGTCTGTGTCTGTACTTCATTCAGACGAAACATCTCATACATCAGCGCATGCAGATAACTTGTGATCACCTGACGATAATACGGACTCTGCTTTTTTTCTTCCCGGATGATGGCATTGACGATCTCTGCAATCTCCGGACACTCGCTCCCATGCAGCAAATGTGCCGATCTGCGTACCAGTTCAATAGCCTCATTTTTTTGTGCAATCCGGTCACCATACAGTTCCTCTATGACATGATTGACATCCACATATAAAAATTCCCAGGAATTTCTGGTCATTCCATTACTGATCGTTGTATGCGGAATATTCGGTGGAATCAGGGTAACAGAATTCGTCCGGTAGGTATACGTGTGTTCATTTATAATAAGCTCCCCTTCCCCTTTTCTGCAAATTCCAATCTCCATAAGGTTATGGAAATGCAGATAAAAATTGTCATGTCCGTATACCCGGTTCCACTCCTCTCCCAACAAAGCAAGTACCGGTTCTCCCTGTGGAATTTCATAAAAACGCAGTTCCACGGTTTCTTTTTGTTTTCGTCTCATAGGCATATTATACTCCCTGAAAGTTATACCCTGATATTAAAAACGTGCGGCAGCTGCCGCACGTTCTTTTTAGTCGAAATCAAACTTGTCGAATCTCTTATGCATTGCCCCATAACGGAATCGAACCATCTCATTTTTCGCTAAAACGTCTTCCTCCGTACCTCTGTACTGGCAGCGGATACAACTGTAAATCTTTGTATCTTTATTGTAAAACATATCGATGTCGAGGTCTCTCATAAAGCAGGACGGACATCTGTAATTTAATTTGCCTTTTCCAAGTTGAGCCATGTTGCAAATACCTCCTTGTCTGTAATAGTCTTCTTATATCCAAGTTTAAACATTGGTGAGAATGCATATCCTTCCTCAATGTATCCTTCTGCGTCTGTAGAAGAAGCAGTCAGGGAAACTTTGGTGTCGATTGGAGGCACTACAGCGCTGACTGCGGTTGCTCCTGCCAGGACTTCACTGCGGCACTTGTATGCATAGTGAATGGTCTTTTCATCTGCACCTTCGCATTTTAATACGACAGATGTCATATCTTCCGGATACTCTGTGGTTCCGTAGCATGCTACCATGTACTCATCAATGGTAACCTCGGCATCAGGATCACTCATCTCGAGAATATTTCTTTCGATCTTGATCTTAGAAGAACCTTCCTCAAAATATTCCTTTGTCTGTAATTTTACTGTCAGTCCGTTAAACTCGATGGTTACCGGGTCCAGTGTCAGGATTCTGGTATTGCCTTCCTGTGAGAAATGTGCATGTGTCGGGCAGAGGCACAGATCTACTTCCTCACCCTTGTAGCAGAGCTTTGCACTTCTGACTGTTCCTTCTCCTGCGTAATGTGTAAAGTATCCGGCACGGTACTTCTCCTGAATCAGGAATGGATAAGAAGCATCCTGTACATGAGGTGTTCCGATACCAACCGGCCAGTTTAATTTTGCAACATATGGACGAAGGTCAACAATCGCACCACCCTGATCCATATTAACACAGGCTCTCATAAACGGATCGCAATACCAGAACAGCTGCTTGTCAGATCCGTATAAAATATCTCTCCAAAGGGCACATTCCGGCTCTGTATAACGTTTCTCGTCGGTAATTCCTTTCTTCTTTCTGTAGTGATCTGCGAACTCGGACATGGTCATATCTACCAGCTTGCCCTCTTTCTTCAAATCTCCGTAATACTTACATCCGTCACTGTATGACTTTAACAGCAGATCATATGGAGCCTCCCAGCGGCCCATCTTGTTCATCCAGCCTGGTCCGACAAACATCATGTTGTAAGCATATCCATTGTTGTATTTTTCCAGATCACGATACTGATCGATCAGGTTATACAGATACGGATACTCCCAGGTCTTTGTATCATAAATCATACCGCGAAGCACGTTCTGTGGATGTGTACCGAAGTTTGATCCGTTTCCGTCATAACATGCAATCAGGTCACGGGAAAGGTGTGGGATAGCTACGATTCCACTGTCCTCTGCCTGATTTGCTGCCGGCGCATGTGTATTCTGCTTGGATGGAATCCATGGTGCCCATGGGCCGCCATCGAAAAGTGTATACCAGGAGTTGTTACAGGTATGATATGCTTTCGGGCCTTCCTCCCAGCAGGTAGCTACCGCACACTTCACAGACGGGTAAGCTTCCTTCACATAATTGATCAGTTCTGCGTCCATATAGTAGGAACCGGTTGACTCCGGGTAAAAGCCGAAACGATCATGGAATTTCTCGAACACATCATTAACGATTGCCTTCTTGTCTTCCATGGAAAACATCCAGATACAGAAATCTTTTGTCTTATATTTCTCACGGAACTCTTCGCAAGGCAGTCCCAAAAGGGAAAGTGCGATTTCGTCTCCATAGACTTCATGATCATGTTTTGCGATCTCAACCGCTTCATCGTTAAACAAAGAAGCATATGTCATCTGAATGGTAACTTTCAGGCCATTCTCATGTGCCAGTCTCTGCTGTGTCTTGAAAATATCGAGAGACTCTGTAAGTAAAGCCTTATCTCCGATATCCTCTTCCTTTCCCTGTCCGGTCACGGTTGCAGAATACTCTGGAACCATCTCCGGGCGATGGATGATGTTTACAATAAATTTGTCCATCTCGTTCTCCCTCCGCTAGATGTATTTTATTTCTGGACTGCGCTTTTGCGCAATCGGTTGTTCTATGGTTCTAGTATAACAAGAGAGTCCCACAGTGTCAATGTATAATTTTGATATATTTCGCTTTCTTTTTTGCACACTTTTCACAATTCCAAGCATATTCTTTTTTATTTGCGCAATCGGTTGTTTCGTGTAATTTTCAATATTTTTCGTATCTTTTAGTATATTTTTCATGCATATAGAACCCACAATTTGCGCAAATTCATTTATTTTTCATCATCCAAACACAAAAACAGCCATTTGGATATTTCCAAATGGCTGTTTTGTGTTTGGATTTTAGAGTTTATGATCCTACGAACAGATTCCGCATGTCCGTATCCCGTCCCTTTGAAATTAGTGATGGAATAAACGAATTCCAGTAAAGCTCATAACCATACCGTATTTATTACATGTCTCGATCACATTGTCATCACGTACCGATCCGCCCGGCTCTGCCACATACTTTACGCCGCTTTTGTGTGCGCGCTCAATATTGTCGCCAAATGGGAAGAATGCATCCGATCCCAGTGCCACATCGGTATTTTTATCCAGCCATGCACGCTTCTCTTCTGCGGTAAATACCGCCGGTTTTACCTTAAAAATCTTCTCCCATGCACCATCTGCAAGGACATCCATATAATCCTCACCCATGTACAGATCAATGGCATTGTCACGGTCCGCACGCTTGATACCGTCAACAAACTGCAGTCCTAAAACCTGTGGAGACTGGCGCAGCCACCAGTTATCTGCCTTCGAACCAGCCAGACGGGTACAATGGATACGGGACTGCTGTCCTGCTCCGATACCGATTGCCTGTCCGCCCTTGACATAACATACAGAGTTAGACTGTGTATACTTTAAAGTGATCATGGAAATTGCCAGATCAATCTTTGCCTGCTCCGGCAGTTCTTTGTTTTCTGTCACGATGTTGTCAAAGAAATCATCTCCGATATGAAGTTCATTTCTTCCCTGCTCGAATGTGATACCAAATACATCCTTATGCTCGATCGGAGCCGGCTCGTATGCCGGATCAATCTCGATTACACAGTAATTGCCCTTCTTTTTCTGCTTTAAAATTTCCAAAGCTTCCTCCGTATATCCCGGAGCAATCACACCATCGGAAACCTCGCACTTGATGACCTTTGCTGTTGCTGCATCACAGATGTCTGACAGGGAAATAAAATCTCCGAATGAAGACATACGGTCTGCACCTCTGGCACGGATATAAGCATTTGCAAGCGGTGTAAACTCAATATCCATATCATCGACCCAGTAAATTTTCTTTTCCACGTCAGACAGCGGAAGTCCTACCGCTGCACCAGCCGGGGAAACATGTTTGAAAGAAGTTGCTGCCGGAAGTCCGGTTGCCTTCTTTAATTCCTTTACCAGCTGCCATCCATTAAAAGCATCCAGAAAATTGATATATCCGGCTCTTCCACAGAGCACCTTAATCGGCAGATCTTTGCCATCTGCCATATAGATTCTGGCCGGTTTCTGATTTGGGTTACATCCGTATTTTAATTCATATTCCTGCATGATTTTCTCCTTTTTCAACAATCCGCTCTTATTTATTTTTATTTATTCTTGTTTACAATTCTTGACTCATAGTTTCCGGTCTCAATGTCAATAAAACGTACAAACAGGGAAACTTTATTATCCTCATTTAAATTCTCCCATACCATTTTCGTAAACGTATCGATATCTCCATCAATATCAACCCAGGTTGGTTCACCCTCGAAACTTGGCAGTGGATTTCCGTCTCCCATATAAGTATGGATAAAATGTCCCTCTCCGGCAACCGGGTTGCTGTATGCAAACGTGTAACGGTTGCATGCATCCGGATTTCCGTTGTTGCTCTTTAAGATAGACATCGCATAATTGAACTCACCCTTATCAATGTGCATGATACCAGAAATACGTGGAGTATAATTTGGTGCGTCCGGCTCAAATTCTCTGGTGCGCAGCGCCTGCTCAAATGTCTGCTGCTTATCCATCAGCTCATAAATCGTATCGGTCTGATCTCCGTTTGTCACAATCGTCTTGTTGCCAAGTACTCGAACCGGTGCGTAAATGATCAGGCTCGGATCTTCCAGCTTTGACGGATCAAATGCCTGTGTACGGATACCTTCGCCATCCTCTACAAATACACGATTACGGCTGTTTGCGCTTCTTCCCATAATAAAATAAGCAGTTACCGCCTTCTTTCCATCCTTAGAACGTCCGATCACAATACCACGTCCCGGATATGTTGTTGCGCCTAATTCTTTACTGAGTGCTACCTTCTGCATTTGTTTCTCCTTTCGCAAATACGCCTAAAATAAATAAAAACCGACACATCCGGGAACCCACATTTCAATCAAATACATATTTCATGTATTTCCCTGCAATGTGCGGTGCCCAGACGGTCGGCTCCTGCGGTGCTTCTCTGAAGCATCGCCTTATCTGCGGTACATCTGTGATGTATCGCCCTATCTGCGGTGCAATCTTTGGATCTGTCACCTTTATATCTCTTGTTATACTCCACGTGGTTCTTCCACTTATCCGTCAGTCATATAACTAAATTTATTTAAGCATGGAAAGTTCCTCTTGTCAAGGGATCTTCTGTTATTTCATCGTTACTATTCACTCACATGTTACTGTTCACAGGTTACCCTGCGAACAGTAACCTCACATTCAGCTGCATGCCCGTGCATATTCCTGTAATTTTTCTTTTGCAGTCTGCGACAAATGTGTCGGAACCTCTATCTGCACCTGGGCATATTCATCTCCGTGAACTGCCGGATTATTCATGGCTGCTACGCCCTTTCCTTTCAATCGGATTTTTGCCCCAGACTGTGTACCCGGTTTAATCTTACAGACAACATCTCCATACAACGTATGGATCTTTATCTCTCCTCCGAGCACAGCTGTTGTATACGGAATTTTCACCGTCGTATAAACATCCTGGCCTTTTCGCTCGTAACCAGATTTTTCTCCGACTTTGACTTTGATCAGCAGATCTCCATCCTTTCCATTGTACCCTTTCTGTCCTTTCCCTTTCAGACGCACAGACTGCCCGTTTGCAATGCCTGCCGGAATATGCACTTCAAAGTTCTGGCTCCTTCCGTCACTGGAAGAAAGCGTAAACCTTTTATCACAGCCAAATACCGCTTCTTCAAAGCTGATCGGTACTTCCGTCTCGATATTTTGCCCTCTTTCCTCATGTACTCCGCCAAAACCACTGCCAAATTCTCCACTACTTCCAAATCCGCTTCTTCCGCCAAAACCTCTGGTTCCGTGGAATCCACCTTTTTTTCCAAACAATTTGTCAAGAATATCATCCATATCGGAAGAACCATCAAAATGGAACTCCTGATAGCCGCTGCCCGGTTCTCCGGAAGAATACGACTGATAAAATCCTCCATTTCCAAATGGATTCCCGTACTGTGCCTGTTTCATCTTCTCCGGATCAAAACCTGCCTCCAGCGAAATCGGACCGTACTCATCATACAATTTCCGCTTCTTCGGATCTCCCAACACTTCGTAAGCTTCCGTTACTTCCTGAAAAATCTTTTCCGCATTTGGATTTCCTTTATTCATATCCGGATGATATTTTTTGGCAAGTTTTCGATATGCCTTTTTAATCGTTGCTTCGTCTGCATTTTTATCTATTCCCAAAACTTCGTAAAAATCTCTTTTTGCTGCCATAATTATCACCTCACCAATCACAAAAACAGGAACTGCTTTCTAAAATGCACTTCCTGTCATTCCATCTCAGTCAGAGCATTTTCCACTAAGACGTACTTATATCTTTGCTTCAGTTTTGTTATAGCATTGTTTTTAGCACTCGTCAAGCATGTCTGCTAACAATTTTCTTAATTTTTTCTAAATTGGTGATTCACAGCATGGTCTGAGGATTTTGATTTTTGCAAGAGGAACGGAACACGCAGCAAAACAACGACTTATATACCATAGATTTTTAAATCAACACGTCCATCGACAACTGCAATTCCATCCGCCTGCAATAGCCTTGCCTGCGCACCTTCTCCACCAAACGCAAATTCTCCAGCTAATTCTCCCTTTGCGTTCACCACACGATAACAGGGAATCTTCTCCGGATCTGGATTTTTATGCAATGCATTTCCCACGGCGCGTGCCATCTTTTTATTTCCGGCCATCTCCGCAACCTGTCCATATGTTGCCACTTTTCCGCGCGGAATTTTTTTAACCGCTTCATAAATCCGTCTGGTCGGACTGTCCGTAACCAGATCATAGCTTTCCGCAATCATACGCTGGATTTCCTGCTCCGGAACGGTACCATCCAGAATAATGGTATTCCAATGATCTTTATTCTGATGCCATCCCGGAATGACAGATGCATAGGTACTTCTCCAGAAATCACGCCACTGCGGATCCGCTTTCACATTTAAATTAATGTATCCTTCCCTCTCATAGGTCCACAAAAAAGCCTTTTTGCTTCCCTCTACCCGCACAAGCTGCCAGTTATTATCATGAAACGGCGCCTCCTGATAGGTTTTCGGAAAAGACAATGCATATGCCAGCGCCTCTTCCCTTGTTTTCATACACTCCTCCTCACAGTTTTTCCGTCATATATCATATATTTTCTGTGTATCTGCATTTTGGAAATCCCGTACATCCCCAAAACTCTCCGAACCTTCCGTTCCTTTTTTTCAGCGGCTGCCCACACACCGGACAATTTTTTATTTCCATCCTGCGCCCGGTAGTCCCATCCAGCTCCTTTGCCAGCTTTTCAAAAACCTGCTGGTTCATGCGGCAGTCGTTTAATGCACGGTGTGCCCCGGCCGTGGAAATCCCGTAATACTGTGCCAGATCCCCCAGACGATGATGCGAAAGTTCCGGCAGACAGAGCCGTGCCAGTTTCAGTGTGTCAATGTAATCGTTGGTTAGTGTCTGACCGAAATACCGTTCACAATCACGATACAAAAATTTCATATCAAAACGATTGATATTATGTCCTGCCAGCACATCATCTCCGATAAAAGCAAGAAATTGCTGCAATACGGAATCAAACATTGGTGCAAACGCCACCATATCATCCGTGATATGATTTACTGCACTTGCCGCGCTGGGAATCGGTCTGCCCGGATTCACAAGCTGACTGAACTCTTCTGTAACCACGCCGTTTTTTACTTTGACAGCCGAAATTTCAATAACCTCGTCATATTTACTCGAAGTACCGGTTGTCTCAAGATCATAGAGTACATAATCCGGCACATACTGATTAATCATTTTACCTTTTGTATTTCCTAACATCTTTTGTTCCTTTGCCTTTTTAGGATTGTTTCAGGAAAAAACGCAGACTTCCAATTCGAAGTACCGCTCCCTGGGAAGCCGCACTGTTTTCAAAGTTTCTTGCAATTGTTTCCTTTTCCACGCTTAATGTCTTTACAATGTAAAATTCCTTCTTTGCCGCCGTCGGTGCATTGTGCATAAATTGCATCACTTCCTGCAGGTTTCCAGATCCGGCATAATCCCCACCGAGCACCGTATGGGCATCCTTTTCCTGAAACACATGCGGAATGACCGAATCAATCGCTTTATCGTAATCCGCATTTCCCACATCAATCCGGATGCGCGCCAGACAGCTTCCGTCCCCCGGCTGTTCCACCTGATAATCCAAAAGTTGCAACTGCCCCCACTTCTGATTCACTGCCTCCTGCCATTTTGGAAGGAACTGACCTTTCTGCGCATTCAAAACACTGACAATCATGGAAATTTTTTGTTTATTTGGAAGCTTCATCAGCATACCCAGTCCCGGAATCTTCGGAAGCTTTACCTGATCAATATTTAATTCTGTAATATCTGCCACCAGTCGAAACATTTCTTCTCCTTCATCTTTGGTTATTTTCTATGCTATCATGCTATCACTTTTTTCGTAATTTTTCCACTAAAATAACACTCACGATATTATGCTATAATTTCATTTGGCACCGCCAAACCGGATTCACCAGAAAAGTCAGATCAATACCGTTTTGATGATGATATACAGGTATGTATTTATGATAATCTTGTAATCAATATCACGGAATTGTTAAAATAAAAAGGTGCTTATTTAAGCACCTTTTTTAGTGGACTAGACGGGAGTCGA
>OGXG01000472.1_pt1 | contig 22420 bp, 10 predicted proteins | sample 1576251 | NCBI WGS metagenome assembly OGXG01 (sample SAMEA3541533, study PRJEB24748) | human gut metagenome | biome: human gut; feature: human-associated habitat; material: faeces | place: China | collected 2012
TCTGACGGTGCCAGTTGCGTTGTTCCATCACTTCGCCTTCACCTGCATAGACATACGAACCAGAATCCGGGAACAAATTCTTGCCGTTGAACCAAAGTTCGAATGTACCATTATCCGGCTGACAATGCCAGAATGCTTTCGGACCTGCTTTTACTACCATTTGCGTAGCATCCATTCCCCATGAGTTACGGAATACAAAGAAACCTGATTTCAAGAATCCTTTAGACATATAATCCGGCAATACGCCTTCTTTACCTTCGGTTGCGAAGTATTTGATAGCCTGGTTTTTCGGGAACAGTTTACTCCATGCTTTGTAGTTTTTCACCATTTCTTTCTTTGTTGTCAACTTAGCATCGCTGAAACATGGATTGGTATAATCAGGGAAAGAAATGTTTGCGTAGAACATAATCATGCTTTCGATAGTATCCAGATAATCCTGTGGGAATTCTTTACGGAATCCGTTGGCATCTGCGATACCTAAAGCTTTACAGAAAATGTTAATAGCTGCCAGATGATAATGTGGGTCGAGTTCGAACTGTCCGCCGTCTTCGTATACCTGTACATGAATTTCACGGTTCAGAATATCGATACCGCTTTTTCTCCATGCCGGAGCATCTTTGAATTCAGGGAAGAAAGCACCGGCGTAGATCATACGTTGAGCTTCAAACAGCAAGTGGTTACCTTGATCGGAATAATTAGCAAGGATATGTATAGCATGTTTGTGATAGTTCACCAGGAATTCTGTCAGGAAGTCCGGAGTGAAAGAAGGAGAAGGGAGGAATAACTGGAACTGTGAAGTCTGGTCCTGCAGACGATTACTAACTTCCAGCGGGCGCCATGCGAAGCGTACATTTTCTATTTCACCTTTGATTTTTCCATCACTTATCAGCTCATATTCTTTCTTGTTCATCTTTACCAACGGATTCTTTTTAATCCAGTCGATATACTGATGTGCCCATTCTTTAGCATATTTCTCGTCGCCGGATATGCGATAAGCCTTTCCCATCGGAGTGAACCATTTGTGACGGTGCAACTGCCAACGGAGTTCATTGTCTTTCACCGGCCAGTATTGCCAGTTGATGTCTTCTCCATAATTGTAAGAAGGCTGATAACCTTTATGTACGAAGAATGTATGTTTCAATCCGTCATCTGCCCACTGCTGTTCTTCTTTGCTGATAGTCACTTTGTTCAGATTGATATCCGGAGTTTTTACATTGGTACGTGCACGGTAATAGTCTAATAATGCTTTGGCAGCATCCTCATCTTTACCTTCCTGATGCAAAGCTTTCACTTTTTCCAATCCCGGATAGTCCAGGTTAAGAAGCGAAAATACTTCGCTTTTCAGTTCTTGGGCACTAGCTTTGCCTACAAAACAAGCGATTGCCAGCAGAACGATATACTTTAAAGTTTTATTCATGATATAATTTACGATTTTACGATTTACTATTTACGATTGAGAACACTCTTGCTTTTGTATTATTGGATCACTCTCAACTCTCCATTCTCAACTCTCAACTTCTTCAATTCCATGAATCTCTTCAATGCTTCCAGATAGTAATAGTCAGCATAGTTCAGTGGAGTGTCGATTTCAGAACCGTTGGGCAGTGAACCGACAGAGTGCATCAGAATGAAACCTTGATTGTCACCCACTTTTGCAAGATATGCGTCGCTTGACAAACTCTTCAGAATCTTTTCCGCATAATCCAGATATTTTTGTCCGTCGGGAACCATTGTGCTTAGTTCGATCAATGCTGAAGCGGTAACAGAAGCGGCAGAAGCGTCACGTGGAGTTTCTTCAGTCACAGGTGCATCATAATCCCAGTAGGGGATAGCATCGTCTGTTTTAACGCGATCCATAATCATATCAGCTACTTTGATAGCGAAGTTCAGGAAAGTACTGTCGTTTGTTTCACGGTAGCAAGCTGTGTAGCCATATACAGCCCATGCTTGACCACGTGCCCATGAAGAATCGTCATTCTTGCCTTGGTGAGTTTGCTTGCGTTCAACAGTTCCGTCGTTGTTGTAGCTTACTACATGCCAGCAAGTATAATCCGGACGGAAGTGATTGTTCATGGTAGTCATAGCATGCTTGATAGCAATGTCTTTGTATTTATTGTCACCTGTCGCTTTGGCTACATTAAACAGAAGATCGAGGTTCATCATATTGTCGATAATAACCGGGAAGTTCCATGTTCCGAAATCCCATGAACGGATAGCGCCGATAGAATCGTTGAAACGGCCGCAGAGGTTATCGGCAGTTTCTCTCATCACAGCGGCAATGGTGTCGTTGGGTGAAAGACGTTCTGCGTTGCCATAGCTGCAGTTGACCATGAATCCCAAATCATGCGTACCTTTATAATAGCGTACCGGATTCAGCAGATTTGTATATTGGATGGCTTGAGTTTTCAGTGTATCGTTTCCTGTCAGTTCGTATGCGTACCACAATGAGCCGGGGAAGAAACCACTCGTCCAGTCATAAACGTTGCAGAGGCGACGTTTGCCTAGCTGGTCAGCAGTGGGTTGTGCGCGTAGTGAATCTTTGAATGTTGATGAATCTCTTTCCAACTGACGGCAAAGGAAATCCATGTCATAACCGGTACGGATGGAGCGTGGCAACATTCCTGTACCACTAACCTCTTCTGCAGAAAGTTGTAATTGGGCAGAAGCTACATCCAGTCCTTTTTTTATCCAACTGTAGTCTTCCTTTGGGGTTGTCTGGCACGATGCAAGTGCAATACTAACCGAAGCAAAGAGAACAAGTTTCTTTTTCATGTTATTCATTTTAAGTGATTGTTTTTAGAAGTTTTGTAACTGATACAAAAGTAGTGGAAAGGCTTAACTTTGTGTTGCAGGATTGTCCAAAAGGAGTTTGAACTCTGCTTTTCAAGTTTTGATTTTGTTGAAAAAGGTTTTAATTTTCTCCAATATGCCCTAATTAAGGCATATTGGAGAGAAATTATAGATTTTTTTATCAGAAAAAGATTAGTCGCCCCATCCTTGGTTCTGCTTGAAGTTTTCCATCAAACTCATGTCACGAGCTGGGATAGGGAGTAGTTCGTGTTTATTCTTTTGGGTATATTGGTAAGCTACATAGTTTGCTTCCGGATACCAACCAATTAATTTTATATAAGTATTCACTATTGTTTCATAATACATCCCCCAACGTATTAAATCTTGGCGGCGATTTCCTTCGAAAGCGAGTTCATAGGCACGTTCATTCCGGATATATTCTTGGAATCCCTCGTATGATGTTGATTTTAAATCAACAGTTGTATTTGCTTCATTATAAGGAAGTCCATATCCGCGGCGGCGAACCATATTAAGAGCTGCTAATGCTGCATTGTTGGGACCATGATGCCATTCGTTAAGTGCTTCTGCATACATGAGTAATACGTCTGCATAGCGTAATATATACCAATTGACATTTGATTTATCGTTATTCAGTAAGAAGTTGTATTCTTTTACATACTTTTCAGTGTCCCATTTTGCCGGAGTATAATTTTGCTTATTTTTTTGGCCAGCTGTAGGTTTGTCTACTTCCTCCGGTTTTGCCCAGAAAGATTTATCTGGATCATATTTGTAATTAGCTATGGAAAGATCACGGCGTTTATCTCCTTTTTCTTTGTTTAACCAATCTAGGAAGAATGTATGTACTACTTTAACGTTGGCAGCATTACGTCCTCGTGTTCCTGGAATTTCGGTAACTCTGACTCCATTCCATTTACCAATACGCCCTACCGGGTCTTCGCTGGCTGTACCAGTAACAGAATTTGCATAGAAACTTACCTCAATTAAACTTTCTGCCGGATCCCATGTACCATTACATGTATTTTCCCAAAGTTGTTCATAATTATCCAACATACGATGTTTACCGGAGTTGATAAGCTTCTCTGCCGTCAATGCAGCTTGTTTCCATTTCTCGGTATCTTTAATGGGTTCGCCTGCCCAGGTGACATATACACGAGTCAGCAATCCCAATGCACCGCCTTTAGAAAAACGGAATCGAGTGTTAGCACGCAGGGTGTCATCCGATTCAAACGGTAAATTTTCGATAGCAAATTTAAGATCTTCTTCAATGAACTTGTATACGTCACGAGGATCTGCTTGAACGAACTCTGACGGATTTTTAGATGATTCGGATGTGTTAGTAATTAATGCAATGTTACCATACCAACGTACCAACTCAAAATAATACAATGCTCTCAATGCTCTTGCTTCCGCTAAATACATAGTGGCGAGTGCTTGATCGTTTAGATTGTATGTAACCATTTTAACTTCCAGACGCTCTATAAAGTCGTTGGCGCTATAAATAGCACTATATAAGGATGCCCATGTATTTTGCACATACGAATTGTTGGGATTGAATGCATTAGCCGGATATTCACGGAAACTACTGGTACTGTTTCCTTCACATTGTGCCAGGTCATTAGTTAAATCAAATATGCATGATAGGTTCATACCATAAAGGTTATCTGCCACCATGTTGCGGTAAACTCCTAACAATACATTGTTGGCTTCAGATGCATTGTTCATATATTGGTTCTTTCTAATATCTGATTTCGGATCTTCATCCAATAAATCGGAACATGAAGTGAAAGACAATGTGCATAAAGCCAGTGCTGATATATAATATATTAGTTTTTTCATTGTTATACTCGTTTAAAATTGAACATCAAGTCCGAATGTAAATACTCTGCTCTTTGGATATGCACCCCAATCCAGACCGGGAGTCATAGGATTGCTGGCTGCTGTGCTGACTTCCGGATCATATCCGCTATATCCGCTGATGCAGAACAAGTTCTGTGCAGTACCATATATGCGAAGTTTGGATATGTGGATTTTGTTAATCCATTTTTTCGGCAGGCTGTATCCTAATGTCATGTTCTTCAGTCGTAGGAACGAACCGTCTTCTACGAAGCGTGAGTACACGTCTCCCTTTACATACCCTTTCGTTGAGGGTACTTTGTTGGATGCATTGGTAGGACTCCAACGATCGGCAACTTCTGCCAGCATATTGTAGCGCTGGTCTTGTGAACCGGTTGCAAACTGACGGGTTGCGTTGAACACATCATTGCCATAGCTGTATTGTAACATGAAACTAAAATCTATTCCTTTGAAACTAAAAGAGTTGGTGATACCTCCAAACCATTTCGGCATGGCATTACCGATGACTGTGCGGTCGGCGGTAGTGATCTTTCCGTCACCGTTTTGGTCTTTGTATTTTACTACGCCCGGAGCAGCCCCACCATCATAACGTGTGTTGTTCGTAATACCCGGCTTCAAGATGAGTTTTCCTGTAGCGGCTGAAGTGTAGAAATCGTCTACTTGATAAATACCATCGAATTCATAACCGTAAATCAATCCTAATGATTCGCCTACTATGGCACGATAGTCTGATTGAGTATAATTGGTTCTATCGAAGTTAGAATATGCTTCTGCATAGTTGGCACCGGAAGATAAAGCTTTCAGTTCATTGCGAATGAATGAAATATTGAAGTCTGTACTCCAGGTAAAATTACGATTTTGGATATTAGTGCTATTAATAGCCAATTCGATACCGCGATTCTGGATTTTACCAATATTCTGCATTTGTGATGAGAATCCGGTAACATACGCTAGGTTTTGCGCAAGTAGCAAGTCTTTGGTATTCTTGATAAAGAAATCAGCTGTAACATTCAGGCGATTATCAAAGAACCCAAGGTCAACACCTAGATTGGTAGTACTTGAACCTTCCCATTTCAAATTTTTATTCTTCAGGTGAGATTGAGTCAGTACAGTGGAAGTTGTGTTACCAATACCATATTTACTTTGTGTATAGAGGTCTAATGACAGGAAATTAGCAATACGGTCGTTACCTACAATACCCCATCCTAAACGAAGTTTCATGTTAGATACAAAAGGAAGATTCTGTTTCATGAATTTTTCTTCCGAGATACGCCATGCAGCGGAGAAAGCCGGGAAAAATCCCCATTTATTTTTGTATGAGAAAACAGTAGAACCATCCGCACGTACAGTAGCTGTCAGCATATATTTGTCGTTGAATGAATAATTTCCCCGCGCAAAAAATGATAACATGGTTTTATCTCCAAACGAGGTGTTTACTTTACTGGGAACTGCACCTAGACCTAGATTGTCATTACCGATATTATCTGAAGGGAAATTTTTTGCTTGTCCCAATAAGAATTCGGAACTTCTGTATGCGAGTTCCTCACCTAACATTATTTCATAACGATGTTGCTTTATTTTTTCTACCCATGTTAACTGGTTGTAATTGGTCCAACGTTTTTCGCGTCCCATCTGAGTTTCTCCATAAGGCATTTGACCGTTAGTGTAGGCCTGTCTTGTCTGAGTTTTGTAGAATACATCTCTACGGGTGTTGGTCGTATTGTATGTACCAGCTGTTTTAAATGTTAATTTCTTAGTGATTTTTGCAGTAAGAGACAAATTGGCACTCCACATTTCAGAGCGCTTGTTGTCTGTCGTATTTTCAGCTTGTAGGATGGGGTTCACCTGTGCTAGACTTTCGCCTGTTTCCAACATAGCCGGGTCGATGGCACTAGCCAGTAGTTCTTCATTGGTTTTAGCCAGACCTCCTGTAGGACGTGATCTTAATATCTGTCCTAACATATTGAAACGTCCTCCATCACCGGAAGTTCCGGCACCTTCTTTCAATGTATTGGAATAATTGATAGTAGCATCGGCTGTAATATACTTATTAATCTTCTGATTGATACGAACTTTACCGGTTGTTTTAGTAAAACCGCTATTTCTGAAAATACCGTTTTCTTTGTAATGAGAGAAAGAAGCAGAGTATTTGGTACCGTCATTACCTCCTGTTACGGAAATGTTATGATCTTGCGACCAAGTAGGACTGAAAGTTTCTCCTTGCCAATCTACAGATTCTACTCCAATATAGTCGTCCAAAGTACGATATTTGTAATACTCCCCTGTTTCGGGATTGATTTCGTTGCGGTAATAACCGGGGATAAACTTGGTATCTAGTTCTCCCTGTAGTTTTACAAATTCATAGGCGTTGAGCAAGTCTAATTGTTTGGTGATTTTACGATAAGTAGCAGAACCATTGTAGCTGACTACTGGTCTACCTACCTTACCTGATTTAGTGGTTACCATCACTACACCATTAGCTGCGCGCGCACCGTAAATAGCTGATGAAGAAGCATCTTTTAGAATTTGAATAGATTCAATATCAGAGTTTGCCAAGTAGTCAATGTTGTCAACTTGGAAACCGTCAACAATGTAAAGGGGAGTAGCGTCACCGTTTAATGTTCCTACACCACGAATCTTAATATCAAATCCTGCGCCTGGAGTTCCGTCAGTTTGGGTAATTTGTACACCGGCCACTTGACCTCCTAAAGCTGCCATAACAGAACTGCTTTTAAATTCTTCTATATCCTTGGCGGCAACAGAAGCTACAGAACCAGTCAAGTCACTTTTTTTCATAGAACCATAACCCACTACAATAACTTCATCAAGCACTGCATTGTCCGGTTCCATTTTAATGTTTAACTTTTTGTCTGTTTGCGCAATTTTCACTTCTTGATTTTTATAACCAATATAGCTGAATACCAGTGTTGAACCTTTTTGGGCTTGGATAGTAAAGTTACCATCAAAATCAGTTGTCGTTCCGGTTTGACTTCCTTTTACCATGACGGTAGCACCAATCATAGGCATGTCTGTTTCGTCTACTACCACACCTTTGACGTTTTGTGCCGAAACACAGATTGTAGCTATGAGAGCTAAGAGGGTGAACCACCCTCTTTTGCTTATTGCTTTTGTATATATATTGTACATAATTGTAATGTCTTTTAATTTAGAAATTTTCATCAAACCATATCAATAATGGGAATGCTTTGGGACAATTCTTATCAGAGCTTAATTTGCCTGAATCTCCATCTGTTCTATAGGTCATTTGACCAGTCATAATACCATTGGCAAATTGTCCGTTTTCTTCTCCATACGTAGGATCACCAAACCATTTGTTGGGATTAATGGTAACAGCCCATCCTTTGGTCGGGTCGACATAACCTAATGCATCTGATAACTTCTTATTAATTTTGTTAGAAATTCCATCATAATAGGACATAGGTGCTCTTGCTCCATAATTGGGTGCTGTTGATCCGTAATAATTACGCCATACTTGGTTCATAAATACTGTTGCATCTACTTTATCTCCAGTAGTGATTGCTCCCGATTTATGTGTTTTAGGCCCTTCCAGATTTTGATAACGGAATGAACGACGATAATCCATTACAAATTGTGAAACATCTGTTACTCCGACTAACGTAGGTTCTACAGAAATTCCTCCCTTTCTTGGATTTACTTTGAATACAAATGGAGTATATTCTATTCTAATAGGATTTGTACTAGGATTAAAGTCAAAAGCAACGAATGTTTTGAAAGTTCTTGCAAGATCACCTTCTCCGGCAGTGGCTTCTATTATAAGATAAGCCATAGGAGCATCAGCTTCTTTGAAATTATCCGGGGAGAATCGGACTACACCTGTTGCTTCATCAATCATAGGATATCCTGTTTGATTAGGATCGTCTAAATTGAATTTAGTGGCTATCTTCCATTTGAAAACAATACCTTTATCATCTAAATTCGTTTCTGGAGTTAAAACCAAACTACCCAATTCTGCTGCACTTCTAATACGATATTGTGAAGCTTCTGTTGCCTTATCCAATCCGAGGTTATTACCGTAATATACATACACTATATTATTAGGATTTGGAGTAACTGTTAATAAGAAAGTTGTGATAGTCGGATTTCCCTTACTGTTATCTGCTTGTACCTTAACTTCATATCTGCCTTCTGGTATACTATTCCCTTTTTTTGCAGTGATCTTACCATTACTCGGATTGATAGTCAATTGTCCTTCAAACTTTTGGTCAAGGTCTACGAATGAATAGGTGACATAGTTTCCTTGCATTCCTTCTTTGGGTTGAGCTGATATAGGCGCGTATTGTGCTATCTCTAAAGCTGCGTATTCAAATCCTGATATAGGAGTGATTTCATCAACTACTTGAATTGTGAATTTAGTTGGCATTTCTACACCTTCAGGAGCGAATTTGTTGGAAACTTTTATAGTGATTTCATAGTTTCCGGCTTCTGTGATACCATGTCCTTTGGCGATTGATATAGCTCCGGTTGTTTCATTGATAGTCACTTTTCCTTCTGCTATTTCCGGAATAATGTTAGCTATACTGAACTTAGCTTCCTCTGTTGAACCTTCAATGACAGGTATAGGACTGATATATTCAGTTTGTCCGTTCGTTTCAGACTCTTTCTCCATGATACCTTTATTGGTAGCGTTATACGTTACATCTATTGGTTTGGAAGTCAGATTGAATGTGATAGCATCAGCAAATATACCTTCTCCTGCTAAAGTAGTCAGTTTTAATGATACTTTGTGCAAACCCGGTTTCATCTTCTTTATAGCCTCTTCATCTGGATTAATAGAAATAACTCCACTTTGAGAAATTTTGAAGAATTCTTTCTCCGGACCATCTGCTATTGCATAACCGCCGCTGGGGATTGTGACGTGTTCACCTTCTGTTATTACTTTTGCAGTAGCTTTCGATTCTCCAATTTCTTCAAAGTCGATTTCAATATAATCAGGTTCTACTTTAATTCCATCGGGAACGCTGGGCAACATTTTTACTTGTATGGCATCTTTGAATTCATGGTAGTTGCCATTGCTATTACATCCTACAGAGATGGAATATAATCCCACCGGTAGATTATCAGAGTTAACAATTCGAACACTACCATCCTTGCTGTCAATGATAAATGATTCGGATGTGTATGGTTCACCATTAAAAGTGATTCCGGTGATAACGAAATCTGTCGGTTCACCTCCTGTATATGTAGGCTTTTCAATCACTGCATTCATTGATGGACCTATATCAGTGAGGCTGTAATAATAGATGGCAAAGCCAGTTGTGTTGGTAGTCTCTGTATCCGTGCATGAGAAGCCTGTAAGAGTCAGGACTACTATAGATAAGATTGCCAGGAATCTAGAGGTTAGTTTTTTTAAATTCATAGTGTTATGATATTAGTTATTATTTTCTGGTATTGTATAGCTTAACTCATAAGGAGTACCATTTACCGTGACTTTGATAGCAACAGCTTTTCCTGTGTAACCTCCATCGGTAAATTCAGCATTAATTGTGGTACCTGTTGGATTGGAGGTTGGATATATGACAGTAATGGCACGAGTTGCAGTTTCTGCTTTTCCTTTTCTAAGCGTGATAAGGTATCTTAAACGATCTTTATATGATACTACGCCATGATCATTTGATATGTTACTAGCTTTTGCAGTCAATGCAGTTTTAGTATCCACATTTTCAGAATATGTACGAATGACAATGTTATTGCCATCTTTAAAAACAGTGTGCGCTCCTAATATGTTATTTGCTTGATCGTTGTCAACAACAACATTTCCGTCTTTGGTTCCTTCGCAAAGATTGAAGTTTAGATTGTATTTTTGTCCCTTTTCCGGACCATATAGTTCATCTACGAGAACAAAGAATCCATTATCAATGTCATTGTGGTTAACATGGAATACTGATCGTCTATGATTTAATACATCAGATTTCGGTGTTTCTTTTTGTATGTAGGCGGCGTTTTCAGTAACAATATAATTCGTGTTACCATCTGTTCCCTTGTAAATGAACTTTCCTAACATTTGGTCAATGTTGTTTTCAAATATAGTGATAGTATTGTGCCAAGCTGTTTGCTCATATACATTTCGCTGCGAATCACCACTATATGCATATACACCTGCATCAGGGAAGAAGTTACGTCCTTTATGGAATAAGCTGAATGTGTTATTATCCGCTTGACAATGCCATTTCTTTTTAGGATTATAGTTGTTCTTTAAAATGAACATGGACACTTTACTAGGGTCTTGATCCCATCCATTACGTAGCATGTAATAACCGGAATATTCGTATGCTTTTAATGTATAAGTTGGTTTTTTACCTTCTTTACCTTGGGTAGCCATCCATTTCATACCTTCGTTGTCCGGAAACATCTGTGCATAGCGTGTGAAATTCTTTATCAACATACTCTTTTGCATACGTCCTGAACGAGTGTCGTTAAAATTTTCTACAGAGTAGTTCGGATAAACTAAGTCCATCACAAATTCTGTTGCTTTACGTAAGGACGGCATATAATCGGCTGAAAAATAATGTGCTTTATTATTCTCTTTTGCCACTTCGTAGGCGTTATAGAAGTCTGAAATAGCACCTACATGATAACTCGGGTCAAGCTCGTTTTGTATACCGTCGGGATTGAACTGTTCTTTTATTTGTTCGTTTAATTTGCGGGTACCTTCTTCCACCCATTCTTCTGCTTTCTTTAGTTCCGGGAATAAAACACCAGCTAAAGTAAGTGAATATAACTGTGTTACTAATATATTACCTTCCGGTTTATAGAGTTTGCGGATGCTCTCCACTTGATCTACATACTGAGTGAGAAAGATGGATAACCATTCAGGAGTGAAATTGGCAGAATGTATATAATAGGTCATTAAATCTGCTTGTGAGCTAACTCGCTCTGCGATTTGTAATCCGGACCATGGAAAATATTCATCCTTAATAACTTCCGGACATGGATAATTTTTCATCCAATCGGTGAAAACTTCTTTCCAAGACAGTATGTATTTCTCGTCTTTAGTCATGTAATACGCTTTAGCTTGAGGTACCATCCACTGATGACGATGACGCTGATATTTGAACTCATTATCTGTTATGCCGTCAACCTTTAAGTCCCAATTTATTGTTCCATCACTATTTTTGAAAGAATAGTAAATATCTTTCGACTCGTCTCTAACTCCATCGGTTTCTCCTCTAGTTTCAGGGAAGTTCCTTACATAAAAGCGATAGTCCAGAGCTTGATTTGCAATGTTTAGTTCCACTGCTGATGCTGTAGTTCCTAAAAGAGTTACATTCGGGTTTACTACATCTGTACGCATGCGATAATAATCTAGTAATGCATTAGCAGCTAATTGATAGTTTCCTGCTTCATAGTACTGTTTTACTTTTTCTAGACCTTTATAATCTAGATTGATAACTTCAAATAGTTTTTTTTCAATTCCTTCACCTTCATCGGGAAGAATGTTTTCTTTGTCGTTGTTGGGCTCTCCAATGATTAATTCGTCTTTGTCGTCTGTGCAATTAGACAGAAAGAACATTGCGAATAAACAAATAAAGATGTTCTTCATACTTTATTAGGTTTTAATTATTAAAAGTTATATTTTACTGTTTGCAAATGTAATCTGTTTATTTAGAAATGATGATTTGTCCTGTTCACACTTTGTTCAAAAAATGATTTTTTGATATTAATATTGTTGAATCATATATTAATAATGTTTAGAAAAACGGTTTTTAGGCTGATATTAAGCTTTTTATACATCATAATGTAACTTTCATTATTCTTTTATGAAATGAACTAATTCATTTTGATACGGGAGGGAAACGGTACGGAGACGAACTAAACGCTAGTTGTCAATAAGAGATAAGCTGTTTTAATACTGTGTTTAGTTTCCTATCTTCTATAAATAATAATTAGCTCTACATTCTAGTTTGCGTTCCACTTAAGTCGAACGATAGAACCACTTAAGTTGAACTATCGCTCCACTTAAGTGGAACGCAAATTTATTAGGGAACGAAGAAAATAATAGCTCCAAGAAGAATTATTAAAAAGACTATTGTGCTAGATTAATCCTTGTAACTATGAATTTAGCTCAAAACCCTACTGAAAAAAAGAAAAGTACTGTTTTATACATTGGGGTTGTTTGTTATGTATAAACTCTCTTCCAATCCAAAAATATTATGATTTTTATGGATTGGATTCCGTAAAAATCATAATATTTTTGGATTTACCTCTCTAGTTGTTTATCCCTTTGCTTTCTTAATATACTCCGTAGGCAAACATCCGAAATACTTTTTGAAACTCGTAGCAAAGTAAGACGGCGTATTAAATCCTACCATTGTGCTGACTTCTGCTATTGTATAACGGCCATCCTTCAGTAGTTTTGCCGCTTCATTGAAACGAATCTTGCGTATAAAGTCGATAGTCGATTCACCTGTGATAGCTTTCAATTTGAGGTGCAGATTAGAACGGCTCATATTCATTTCTCTGGCGAACTCGTCGGTAGAGAATTCAATATTATCCATATTCTTTTCTACGATGGCAACGGCACGTTTCAATAAAGCTTCATCCATGGCGTTGAACGTAATCTTTTCCGGTTCCACTTCCAGAGATTTGGAATACCGTTCAAGCATACGCCTGCGGGTACGCATCATATTCTGTATCTTCGTAGTCAGGATAGCCAGTGAGAACGGTTTCGGGATATAATCATCTGCTCCCATTTGCAGACCTTCCATCTGATCTTTGGTTTCGCTTTTGGCAGACAGGATAATCACAGGAATGTGACAGGTACGGATATTCTGCTTCACATTCTTGCATAGCTTGATACCATCCATCACAGGCATCATGACATCAGTCACAATAATGTCCACTTCATTCTCTTTCAGCTTTTCCAGGGCTTCTTCACCATTTCCAGCTTCCAGTGTATTGAAAAGTTCGGCAAGTCCGCTACTTAGATAATGGCGGATTTCATTATTGTCTTCTACGATAAGAATCGTACCACGTTTCTTGTCACCAGTTTCGATCGTTTCGTTTTCTACTTTTTCCGTATCAATGAAATACATCTCTTTCGAGTTGGTAGAATAAACTTGGTCCTCCTCATTTTTAGCGTCATTAGAAGCTAATTCGGAAGATTTGTAGATGTTTATATCCTGTGGCAGATAAACAGAGAAAGTACTGCCTTTGCCTTCTTCACTGTCTAACTCAATACGTCCGTGATGCAGTTCCACCAAACGTTGTACCAGTGACAGCCCGATACCACTTCCTACGTGCTCACTCTCTATCTGATAGAAACGTTCGAATATTTTCCCCTGCTTGTTGATAGGAATACCAATACCGGTGTCACTAACTTGCAGTACCAGCCAATTGTTTTCCTCTTTCAACGTAACAGTAATGCTTTGCCCGCTTTCTGTATATTTGAAAGCATTTGAAAGCAGGTTATTAACGATCAGTTCCAGATAATTCGGATCGAAAAGTTCCTCTTTTTCTTCCAGTTCGGAGTGGAGAGTATAAGTAATCTTCTTGTGGCGTGCCAGTTTATCGTAGAACAAGAAATTATCCTGTATCAGTTGATGCGCATTCTCTTTCTTTACTTTCAGCTCGAAAACTCCCAATTCGGCACGGCGATAATCCATCAACTGGTTGACAAGATGCAACAGACGATTGGCGTTGCGTTGGATATATTCCAGTTGGTTACGAGTCCAGCGATCACTAATCTTATTGATTATTTCTTGTAAAGGAGCTAAGATGAGAGTTAACGGCGTGCGAAGCTCGTGCGAAATATTGATGAAGAAACGCATCTTCATCTGGTTGATTTCTTCTTGATGCTCCTTGTCCCTGCGTTCAAGTTCCAGTTCCGCTTCCATACTCTTACGCATCCAGAAGAAGCGGAAGACGAAAGTGATAAACCCGATAAAAGTGGCGAGGAAAATCATGATTGCCCACCAGGTCTTGTACCAGATAGGGAGAACTATGATTTCCAACATTGTAGGTACAGTATTCCATTTTCCGTCACTATTGGCAGCTTTTACCAAAAAGTGATAAGTGCCTTGTGGTAGGTTGGAGTAGGAGACAGTACGTTTATCTGTCAGATAATACCACTCTTTGTCATATCCTTCCAGTTTATAAGCGAAAGTGTTATGTTGTCCGGAAATATAATTGGATACTACAAATTCAATCGTGAAAGCAGTTTGCCATGATTTCAGGGTGATACTTTCTGTCTCATTGATATTCTTAGTCAGGATACCGGTTTCATCATCCGGGCGAACTGTCTTGTTAAACAGTTGAAGTTTAGTGATAACTACCGGAGGCGTATAAGGGTTATCCAGCAACAGTTCCGGGCGGAAAGTAGTGATCCCGTTGATACCTCCGAAATACATCTGACCGCTCGAAGTGCGACAGAACGAAGAAGTATTAAACTGATTACTCTGTAATCCGTCGGATTCCGTAAAATTACGGAACCTCTCTGTTTCCGGATTGAAACAGGAAATACCACGGTTGGTACTTACCCAAAGACGTCCGAAAGTATCTTCCAGAATACCATATACCACATTATTAGGCAAACCGTTAGCCGTAGTATATCGTTTGATTTTCTTTTCTTTTTCATTAAAACAGTAGAAGCCTTCACGCGTACCTACCCAAATGATACCGTTGGCAGCCTCGTAAATGCAATTGGTAAACGTCTTTGTTACAGATGATTCCGGCAGAATAGGCACCTTTTCTATCTCGATTCCTTCCTGCTGAAAGACAGATATACCTTCCTCACCCCCGACCCAAAGCCGTTTATGGGAATCTCTGAACAGGATTGTGATTCGTTGTGAAGTAAATGGAGTACCGTCCTTTTCCTTATCAATGGTGGTAAAACTCTTTTTTTCCGGGTTAAAACTAACCAGAGCACTTAAGGTTCCCAATAATAGTTTTCCCCCTTTGTCAGGAAGAATAGCATATACATTCTCATCAACCAACTGGCTGTTCAGCTGATTGAAACTTTCCATTTTTCCACTGTTTCGATGGAGAACGGTCAGTCCGCCGGCATGTGTCCCTATATATACAAGTGATTTTTGTTCATCTACATATACGGCTTTGATGTTGTTGGAACCAATACCGATTTCCCGTTCGTCTTCCTGTAAGATATAGTGCGTAAACTGTTGTGTCTTTGTATTATACAGATTCAAACCACCATCATTCGTTCCTATCCATAAGTTCTTATCCTTATCTTCCGTAATGCAGCTGATTACGTTGTCGCTTAGAGAATTCTTATAGGGAATACGCTGGATATTCTTGAATCTGTTGCGGATAGGATGGTAATAGTTCAATCCCCCGAAATAGGTTCCAAGCCACATACCTCCTTGCGAATCCATAAAGATACTGCGAACCGAACGTTGTGACAAACTGCCGTTTTCTACCGGACTGCTACTGTAGGAAACGAAAGAATCGCTTCCTTCATGATAAATGTTTAGATCATTGAACGTTCCTATCCATAAGCGATTTTGCGAATCCAGTGCCAGAGAGCGGATATAATTGGAACTGATACTTTTAGGATTGGAAGAAGAATGATGATAAGCCTTGACCTCTTTCGTTTTCGGATTGAGCAGAAGCAGACCGGCTCCTTCGGTAGCTACCCATATACGGGTAGGAGATTGCTGCAAAATGGCTTGAATCTGTTTCGTTTCCGTTATCGGAGTAATCTTTTCCAGTTTCTTTTGAGGAATGGAATAGCTGTAAAGCCCGTCGACCGGGGTACCGATATAGATAATATCCCCCTGTCTGTAAAGAGCTGAAGCTATAAGCTTGTGCATAGCGGTACTAAAAGAATCATCAACGAATCGTGATTCTTTAATATCGAACATAGTCAGACCTTCTTGTGTGCTTATAAGCAACTGTTCCGGTGAGATTTCTGCAATACCATTGATTTGTTGCCGTTTGCCTTTTTTCTCGTAGAAGAAATTTCTGAATTTGTCTTTTTCTTCGTCATAATATGACAAACCATCCCGCGTACCGATCCAGACACGTCCCTGACTGTCAGTCTTTACGATTCGTGAAATGTCATTAGCAATACTGTTCGGATCCTCTTCATTATGTTGATAAACTGTAAATGAATACCCGTCATACTTGTTTACTCCATCATAGGTAGCGAACCACATATTACCTCTTTGGTCCTGATCGATAGAGAATACGGTGCTTTGTGACAATCCTTCGTTAATAGAAATATAAGAGAAGTTAATTTGCTCCGGAACTTCAGAAAAAACGCAATTAACCCCTATACATAGAAAGAGTAGACAGATTGTTGTTTTTTTAAGGCTGTTCATTATTAGTTCATAAGATTAATAATGGCATCAAAGATAGCAAAATCTTTTATATGGAGGTATTCAATAGAGAGAAAGTAAATATAGGGAATGAAAAAATACCACCAATTATACAGATTAGCACGGATTTTTATATCGACAATCTTCGAATTACAATTAAATCTGTGTTAATCTGTGTAATCGGTGGTGAAACTTGAAACTGGTAGGTAATTTATTTAGCTAAATCTCCTATCTCGTCTAAATTCTTCTGAATATCTTCGTCATTCAATGTATAATTCACCAGATCACCGGCCAAATACTTATCATAAGAAGCCATATCGATCAGACCATGTCCCGAAAGATTGAACAGAATCACTTTCTCTTCTCCTGTCTCCTTACATTTGTTAGCTTCGCGGATAGCCGCCGCAATAGCGTGGCTGGATTCGGGAGCCGGAATAATACCTTCAGACTGCGCAAACAGACAACCGGCTTCGAAAGACTCCAGTTGCTGTATATCTACCGCTTCCATCAGATTATCTTTGAGCAACTGTGAAACGATTACACCTGCGCCGTGATAACGAAGCCCACCAGCATGGATATGAGCAGGAGCAAAATTATGTCCCAAAGTGAACATCGGCAGCAATGGAGTATATCCGGCTTCATCACCGAAGTCATATTGGAACTTACCACGTGTCAGTTTCGGACAAGAAGCAGGTTCGGCAGCAACGAAACGAGTCTTTTTCCCTTCCTGTATGGTGTGGCGCATGAACGGGAAAGAGATACCTCCGAAGTTGGAACCACCTCCGAAACAACCGATCACGATATCCGGATACTCGCCTGCCATTTCCATCTGTTTTTCAGCTTCTAGTCCGATAATAGTCTGGTGGAGAGTCACGTGGCTAAGTACGGAACCGAGTGTATATTTACAGTTGGGAGTCATTTGTGCCAGTTCGATAGCTTCCGAAATAGCAGTTCCCAATGAACCTTGATAAGTGGGGTGTTTAGTCAGAATATCTTTACCGGCGCGGGTAGACATAGATGGAGAAGGAGTGACCTGTGCTCCGAAAGTTTGCATGATGCTGCGGCGGTATGGTTTTTGTTCATAACTGATTTTTACCTGATAAACGGCAGCTTCCAGGCCGAAAACCTTGGCTGCGTAAGAAAGAGCGGCTCCCCATTGTCCGGCACCAGTTTCAGTGGTAATGTTGGTAACTCCTTCTTCTTTACAATAATAAGCTTGTGCCAATGCAGAGTTCAATTTATGCGAACCGATAGGGCTTACGCTTTCGTTCTTAAAATAGATATGAGCCGGAGTGCCGAGTGCTTTTTCCAAACCATAAGCACGAACCAGCGGAGTGCTGCGATAGTACTTGTACATTTCACGCACTTCTTCCGGTATTTCGATCCATGCATCCGTCTGATTCAGCTCCTGATGACACAGCTCTTTTGCGAAAATCGGATATAAATCTTCTGCTTTCAGCGGTTGTTTGGTTCCCGGGTGCAACGGAGGCATAGGTTTGTTCACCATATCAGCCTGAATGTTGTACCAGTAATGTGGAATTTCTTCTTCCGGTAGAATATACCGTTTTCTTTTTTCACTCATAATATTGTAGTTTTTTAGTTTTCTGTTGCCAAAAGTACTCAAATTTTTAATATTCGGAAAATTTTGTCAACAAAGAATCGCATTTGATTGTTATTTTAGTTAAGTTTGCACGACCCCGTTAAAAAAGATGATATGAAGATTTATCATAAGTTTTTATTGTATCAGAATAAACTGCTAAAACCCTATGTACGTATCTTGTTAGGGCTGGTAGAAGCACTCACCTATCTGGCGTCATTATTATTGATTGTCGGAGTAGTATATGAACATGGCTTTCCCTTGTCTATTGATGAAGTGGCGAATTTACAGACATTGTATAAAACTGTCTGGATCATCTTTCTGATTGATGTAACTTTACATATCTCGCTGGAATACCGGAATACCAAAAAACAATACCGGCGATTAGCTTGGATCTTGAGTGGGTTGTTATATCTCACTTTAGTACCTGTTATATTCCATCGTCCGGAAGAAGAAGGAGCTATTTTGCATATTTGGGAATTCTTACATGGGAAGTTTTATCATCTTCTGTTATTGTTAGTTCTTTCTTTCCTCAATCTGTCCAATGGGCTGGTGCGTCTGTTAGGACGGCGTACCAATCCGTCTTTGATATTGGCAGTCAGTTTTATGGCTATTATTCTGATTGGAGCAGGCTTGTTGATGCTTCCGCGCTGCACGGTAAATGGTATCACCTGGGTAGACTCTTTATTTACCGCTACCAGTGCCGTATGCGTTACAGGCTTGGTACCGGTAGATGTGTCTACTACATTCACCACTTCGGGATTAGTTGTCATTATCCTGTTGATTCAGATTGGCGGATTGGGAGTGATGACATTAACCAGTTTCTTCGCCATGTTCTTCATGGGGAATACTTCCATCTACAACCAGCTTGTTGTGCGTGATATGGTTAGTTCCAATTCATTAGGTTCTTTGCTGTCTACTTTATTATATATATTAGGCTTTACCTTAGTGATTGAAGGGATCGGTATGGTTTCGATTTGGTTTAGTATTCACGGAACGTTGGGAATGACCCTGGAAGGAGAGTTGGGTTTTGCTGCTTTCCATTCTATTTCAGCTTTTTGTAATGCGGGTTTTTCTACGCTTTCCGGCAATTTAGGAAATCCGATGGTGATGACTAACCATAATTGGTTGTTTATTACCGTTTCTCTATTGATTATCTTTGGTGGTATCGGTTTCCCCATCCTTGTCAATTTCAAGGATATTGTATTGTATCACCTCCGTCGTTTCTGGAAATTGATTCGTACCCGCAAACTGGATCGGCATAAAATGCAGCACCTCTATAACCTGAATACGAAAATCGTGTTAATCATGACTTTTCTGCTTTTATTAATCGGCACATTGGCTATTGCTGCTTTTGAGTGGAATGGTTCTTTTGCCGGTATGCCTGTGGCAGATAAGTGGACACAAGCTTTCTTTAATGCCACTTGTCCGCGAACAGCCGGTTTCAGCAGTGTCGACCTGGCATCATTGAGCGTGCAGACATTGTTGGTTTATCTATTCTTGATGTGGGTGGGCGGTGGATCACAGTCCACGGCAGGTGGTGTGAAAGTAAATGCTTTTGCGGTCGTAGTTCTGAATCTTGTAGCCGTATTGCGTGGCACTGAACGAGTGGAAGTGTTCGGCAGAGAATTGTCTTACGATTCAATCCGGCGTTCCAATGCAACAGTAGTCATGTCATTGGGAGTCTTATTCATTTTTATTTTTACATTGAGCATACTCGAACCGGGTGTTTCCATTATGGCATTAACTTTCGAATGTGTCTCTGCGCTTAGTACCGTGGGTTCCAGTCTGAATCTGACCCCTCATTTGTGCGACGCGAGCAAACTATTGGTGTCTTTGTTGATGTTTATTGGTCGTGTGGGGTTAATAACATTGATGTTGGGAATCGTCAAACAGAAAAAGAATACAAAATACCGTTATCCGAGTGATAACATCATAATAAACTAAAGCTATGAAGTATATTATTATTGGTTTAGGAAATTACGGCCATGTGTTGGCGGAAGAACTGTCCGCCTTGGGACACGAGATTATAGGTGCGGATATTAGCGAAAATCGTGTAGACTCCATCAAAGATAAGGTTGCTACAGCTTTTGTCATTGATGCCACTGACGAACAATCATTATCAGTGTTACCATTGAATAGTGTGGATATAGTTATTGTAGCGATTGGAGAGAATTTTGGTGCGTCGATACGAGTCGTTGCCCTGTTGAAGCAGAAAAAGGTTCCCCGTATTTTTGCCCGTGCTATTGATGCCGTACATAAAGCAGTGCTTGAAGCTTTTGATCTGGAACGAATCCTGACTCCGGAAGAAGATGCTGCCCGCAGCCTGGTACAACTGCTCGATTTCGGTACTAACATGGAAGGATTCCGCATCGATCAGGATTATTATGTTGTGAAGTTCACGGTTCCGGAGAAATTTGTAGGATATTTTGTGAATGAGTTAAACCTGGATGAAGAGTTTCATTTAAAAATGATAGGATTGAAACGGGCGAATAAGATCACCAACTGCCTGGGTATCTCTCTGACCGAGCTTCATGTGAAGAATGAATTACCGGGAAATGAGAAAGTGGAAGAAGGAGACGAATTGGTTTGCTACGGCAGGTATCGTGATTTTCAGGCCTTTTGGAAGGCTATTTAGCCCGAGTACTTATAACGTCGCTTTTATTGAGCACAAGTGAGCAAGTTTCGGAGATAGTTGTATGAAGAAACCCATCGGACTTCTTTTCAGTGAAGAAATCCGGTGGGTTTGTTATATGCTGAAGCGTATGCCTTATTTCGTCTGAATACGAATATTTCCGGCTTTCACTCCGTTTGCTTTTGCTGTAAATACAATCTCACCGGCAGTTTCACCGGCTTGCAGGATAGCTGTCAACATGCCGTTGAAAGCATGCATCTTCGGAAGATGGAATTGTTCAAGGTTCGTCGGATCTCCATTGGCGGCAGCACGATATTTACCCGTTCCCTTTACCGAGAAATTTATCTGACGATTATCGGTAGGGCAGAGGTTACCGTCTTTGTCTACTACTTTAACAGTCACATAAGCCAGGTCTTTTCCATCTGCAGTCAGTTCGTTACGGTTGCTTACCAGTTCGATGTGATGAGGCTTTCCGGCAGTACGGACTACTTTTTCAGCTACCGCTTTTCCGTTTTTGTCGTAGGCTACTACTTTCACTTCACCCGGTTCGTACTTTGTATCCATCCACATCAAACGATAGCGGTTCTTTAGCGAACTATTATTCTTGCTTTGTTTTCCATAACTTTTGCCATTGATAAACAATTCGGCAGTAGGATAATTAGTGTACACAAAAACGGGAGTCACTTCACCTTCACGTCCCGGCCAGGTCCAGTGAGGCAGGATATGCAAAGTTTCCGCTTCCTTGTTCCATACGCTACGGTAAAGATAATAGCGGTCTTTAGGTAAACTGGCAAGGTCGATGATACCAAACATTGAACTGTGGTTAGGCCATGAATCCGTATCGTATGGTGACGGTTCACCCAGATAATCGAATCCGGTCCATACGAACTGTCCGATGGTCCAATGATGATCGTCAGCTAATGCAAAGTCCTCGTCCGGAATATTCGACCAGGGACAAACCTCCACATCGTATGAAGAGCATTGATGATCTTCATATTTTGCCCCTTTCTTATCCTCCACCGGGAATTTGTACACGCCACGTGAACTGACAGTAGAAGCCGTTTCACTTCCCAGAATCAGATTCTGCGGGAGTTGGTCGTATGACTCCTGATAGCGTTGCGTACGGTAATTAAGTCCCGGAATGTCAATCATTGCTGCAAATCCGTTGGCAAGTACACAAGTCACCTGGTCCATTCCGCAAGTGACAGG